>Ga0114958_10000017_pt1 | contig 137841 bp, 120 predicted proteins | sample C_130208_EF_Meta_FD_89577 | JGI IMG/M metagenome (GOLD analysis project Ga0114958, IMG submission 89577) | Freshwater microbial communities from Lake Croche, Canada to study carbon cycling - C_130208_EF_MetaG | ecosystem: Environmental > Aquatic > Freshwater > Lake | place: Lake Croche...
GGGGGGGTTGGGGTAACTGATTCGGCGACACAGTTCGTCGCCAGGCGGGCATGCGACAGAACTAGGAAGCCGGCTTTTCCCTGAAAAGCTCAAGCAGCCCGTCTACCGCGCTCGCGGTGAGTTTCTCCAGGCCGCCGCGGGCGTATGGAGTCTGCCACACACTGTAGATGTTGCGGTCATAAAGCGCAGTGGGCGGGAGATAGCCCAGAGACCCATTACCTATATTCAAGACCAGCAGCGGTGACTTCGGAAATGCGGAGCGCAGTTCGACCTGAAATGCCGAGTACGCTTCGAACGGCACCGCGCACAAGGCAGCTTCACCAAGCCGCCAAAGCCAGATTTTCTCGAGCGAGGAGGAGCCATCGCCCACGGACGCGCGTACGCGCCGTTGGCGCAGCAAGCGCTCCTGCTGAAACCCATCGGGTTTCTGGGCGAGCAAATCGTCAATAGTCGCGACCGATGCCAAGTCGGGCTTCAAATCAAACTTAACGGATAGTGTGGTTGCGGCAAGTGTGTGGCTCGAAGGCTGCGGGTAACGATGCCAGATGGCCAGCGGTGCGCCTGACTCCACTGCGCCCTCGAAACGCAGATGCGAACAACCGTTGGTCAATGGGGTAAGCGTGGAGAGCGCGGCATAGCCCAACTCTCTTCCATGTTGGTCAGCGAGAGCGGGGTCGCCGGCGTATTGTTCAGCAGGTGCGAGGTCGCCTGACGCGCCTTGAAGAAATAGACACGGAACATCACCTGTCTGTCTCTCGATCACTTCCCTCATCTCACCAGGGTAGTCTGGTGAAATGAGCGTGTTATCCCAAGCGAGTGTAGTGGGATGGCAGGCGTAATTGACAATGGTCGCGAGGGGCCGGCCATCGTCGGCAAGAAAGAGTGCGGTGAGCAATGTGTCATCAGCCGCAACGCATGGGTTAAACCCGGTGAGATACCGATTGGGATTGGCGGGATCGACAAGATCGCGCTCGGTGGCGAGAGCACAATGCCCATACCGGAACAAAGCGGTGGCTGGTGACATTTTTCCAAGTGCTTCACGGCACGCTTGCAAACACGACTCGGCAAGAAGGGCGATGTAGGACCGGCACGCCTCGGGATTTGCCTCCTTAGGCGCATCCGAGTCCAGCCTTGGCCCTGCGTGCGTGTGCGTCAGGTGGATGATCAGGTTGGCCTCCGGCAAATCCAGTTGCGCGAGCACCTTCTCACGCAGTGCATCGGAATCGTTGCGACTACGCCACCAGCCGAGATCCAAGCACAGCAACAGCAACGGAAACCCATGGCCACTTTCGGGCGCGATCGCCAAGGCCGTGCCCGTGATTCGACGATGCACCCCCGTTGCAAACCAGCTTTTCGATGCGCCCCAATTCTTGGCGCACACCTCGGGACCTGGAGTGATGTCCCAGCGACTGACTCCCACGCGGGCACGGAAACCGGGAAAGCGATGATGCAGTCGCGAAAACATTGACTGAATCAGTCAGCGATCTCCTGGCCGTGGCGGAGTGATAAGCCGCCATCCAGCACCATGGTGGAACCGGTAAGGTTGCGATGATGCGGCGCGCACATATACACGATGGCGTGGGCCACTTCCTGGGCGGAGACAAGCTGTTTGTTGGGCACCCTCACCCGGGAGCGCTCCGCCAATGACGCATCTCTCCGAAAGAGCTGCGCGCTAAGTCCGGCGTTAACGTATCCGGGGGCGATCTCGTTCACCAGAATACCCTTGTCGGCGAGTTCCAGGGCCATGCTCTGTGCTAGCATTCGCAGGCCGGCTTTTGCCGTGCAATATGCGGCCAAGTGCACATGCGGCGCATGCGCCGCCCAGCTGCCGACGAATACTATGCGACCCGGCATCGCCTCCGCTACCATCCGGCGTGCGCCGGTTCGCGCGGTGAGCCATGCGCCGGTCAGGTTTATTTCCATTATATCCCGCCACTTTTCCGCCTCCAAGGACAGCGTATCTCCCAGCGTCACGATTGCCGCATTAACAACGATGATCGAAGCAGGACCTCCAAAATGGGAGGCGACGACGTCAAACCATCGTATCACCGCAGCTTCATCGCTTACATCCACCTCATGATAGTGGAACTCATCGTTTCGGGAGGAAGGAAGGTTGATATCGCCGATAGCGACCCGACAGCCAGCCTGCTGAAGGGCGAGCGCCGTGGCATGGCCGATATCACCGCAACCCCCACTGATCATGGCAATTGGCTGACTTGGATAAGAGGAATTCACAGGCAGAGGGTTGGGGAAGGCTCCAGGTTTGCAGGAAGCGTGGGGGTTGGCAAAGATCACCAGTCGCCGACTGAGCCATCGCGGTAAAATGTGCGCCGCAAAGTTTCCTGTTGGAACGGATGCTTTCTAACTTCGGCCTCATTGATATCGATGCCGAGACCAGGGCGGAGGTTGGGACGGACGATGCGGCCCTTGGGCTCCACCGTGAAACCCTCGGTGACAACATCCTGGCGCCACGGCACGTCGCTGTGCACGCTCTCGCAAATGATGTAGGAGGGCGTAGCGAAGCCGAGCTCGAGCGACGCCGCGGTGCTGACCGGGCCCTGGGGATTGTGGGGCGCAAGGGAAACGCGGTACGCTTCTGCCATGGCCGCAATCCTGCGGGCCTCGGTGAGGCCACCGCAATGAGTGATGTCCGGCTGCAGAACCGAACAAGCGCGCTTTTCCAGCGCCTCGCGGAATGCATGTTGGGAAACCAGTCGTTCACCAGTCGCAATGGCCGTCTTCACCCCGCGCTGGATGAGTGCGATATCGTCCATGACCTCGGGCCAGCAAGGTTCCTCAAGAAAATAGAGGTCATAGGGCTCCAAGGCCTTCGCGAATTGCATGCCCATGCGGGGCGAGGGCCGGGCATGACAGTCGACCATGATGTCGATGTCAGGTCCAACCGCCTCGCGCATTGCCGCGACGCAACGCTCGGCGTAACGCACCGGTGCGTTGCCCTCCAGTGGCATCGTGGATGGGACTGCCATGGATTTGAACGCGGTAAAGCCAGCCGAGACCGCCTCCTGTGCCAGTTCACCAAATCGCTTCGCATCAGTGACGTCCGTCTCATAAAAGTCCTCCATTTTCCCGCCTCCCAAGTGGCAGTAGAGCCGGATGTAGTCGCGCACCCGTCCGCCCCACAGTTGGTGCACGGGCACGCCATGAATTTTGCCCTGTATGTCCCACAAGGCGATGTCTATACCACTGATCGCCGTGCCGCGCACGATGCCGTTGCCGTGCCAGAAATGCTGGCGATACATCATCTGCCACAGGTGCTCGATGCGGCGGGGGTCCTCGCCGATCAGTAACTGGGAAATGTCCTCCACCGCGCCGGTGACCGCGCGCGTGTGCCACTCCAGGGTCGCCTCGCCCCAGCCCCACAGGCCCGGCTGGTCGGTAAGGACTTTGACAAAAATCCAGTTTCGCATGCGCGCATGGCAGACGTGGGTTTCTACAGCGGTGATTTTCACAAGCGTTTAGAGTCCTTTGGCCGGACCAGCAAACTGGAACCAAAACATGTAGGCGTAGACGCAGACCATCACGCCAACGAACAACGCCCACCAGAAGAACAGGCTGCGCGCACCACCGAAGTGACGGCGATCATTCCCGGGCAAAGCCGCCATTTTGGGAGACCAGATGATACCCGCGACCTGCTCGGCCGATGGAGCCCGGGTGAAACAGGAGATTACGAGCATCAGCCCCACGCAGACGACCCAGACCAGGAAAGTCCGGTTGAGAAAATTGTCATATTGAACCATCCAATGAATCCGCTTGAACAGCACGGCTTCGACAAACCAGGTGAAGGGGAAGGCGAACCACAGCACGAAGGTCGCCGCCGCCGCCGTGGCGCGCCGCCAAAATACCCCGACCAGAAACACCGTCGCGATCGGTGCAGCCACCCACGCGCCGACATTCTGAATCAGCATGAAGATGCCGAGTTGCTTGTGCGTGAGCCAGATGGCCATCGCTGTGGCGATGAGCAGAATGACAACGCTGCTCCCTCGCCCCACACGTACGAGATTCACATCGTCCTGACGCTTTCCGAACAGCGGCCGGTAGATATCCATGGTGAAAACCGTGCTGCACGAGTTCAAAACGGAACTGATGTGCGAAAGGATGCCGCTGGCGATTGCGGCCATCACGATGCCGCTCAGCCCCGCCGGCAGCAACTCGCGTACGAGTGTGGGATAGGCCAAATCCCGGTCCTTCAACGTCGGATAGAGTCGATACGCCACAATCCCCGGGATCACGACTAACAGGGGCAGCACGACCTTCATAAAGCCCGCGAACACCACGCCCATCCGCGCGTCCCACTCGCTCCGTGCGCCGAGACAGCGCTGCACAATGAACTGGTTGGTGCAGTTGTACCAAATGCCCACCGAAAGGAAGATGGTCCAGACGCCGAACCAAGGGAATTCCGGATCATTGGCGGGATAGACGATTTTAAACTTTTCCGGCACCTCGTGCATGAGCGCACCCAGGCCCCCAACCTTGTCGAGCCCCACCAACGTGACGACCAGACCGCCCACCATCATCACCACGAATTGGATGAAATCCGTCCAAGCCACGGACTTCAGCCCGCCGTAGATCGTGTAGCTGCCTGCCAGGGCCGCCATCGCCACGATGGTCACGGTCTCGTTGAGGTCGAACATTACCCGCAGCGCCTTTGCTCCCGCCAGCATCACGACGGCCATCTGCGCGACCACCCACAGCACCAGGCAGCAGACCGCAAAGAGGTAACGGCAGTGCGAGTTGTAGCGACGCTCCAGGAACTCCGGCATCGTGTAGAGTCCGCCGCGGATGTAGAAAGGGAGAAAAATCCAGATCAAGGCGGAGAACGTAATCACGTTGCCCCACTCCCATTGGGCAACCACGAAGCCCACCCCGTAGGCCACACCAGTCATCCCGATGAAGTGCTCCGTGCTGATATTCGCTGCGATGATGGAGCCGCCTACCGCGTACCACGGGAGACCCTCACCGGCGAGGAAGTAGTCCTTGGCATTGGAGTTACCTCGCCGGCCCACCCAGAGCCCCACGATTACCGTGATCAGCAGATACAGGCCAAAAAGAATGGAATTGAGCGGATTCACGACCGGTCAGGCAGTTAGCTGGTTCTGGCGTACGGCATGCGTGTACGCTTCATAGGCTCGCTACGACAGCCTGCGCAACTTCCAGCGTGCGATCGATGTCGGCTTTCGTGTGCGCGGCGCTGACCGAGCCTTGCTTACATGGAAGCGGGAAATGATAGATTCCCTGCTCAATCAACTTGGCACGGAAGCGACGGTCAAAGTTGAAATCGTGGTGTTCCAGCATGTCGTGCAAATCGTACGGCGCATGGTCCATGAAATAGGCGCAGAAGGCCGATGCATTGCGCACGACGACGGCCGGCCGGCCGCGCTCCGCAAAGATTGCTTGCAGCCCACTCTGCAGGCTCATCGCCTGCGTCTCAATGTTGCCGTATATTGAACCGCCGTCACGGCCCAGGATCTTGAGGGTGGCGATGGCGGCCGCGGCGTTCGCGGGGTGACCGTTGTAAGTGCCGGCGATCAACACCCGCCGGTTCGGCTCGGGCGCGTCGAACCGGTTCATGATCTCCCGCTTTCCGCCGAGCACCGCGAGCGGCCAGCCGTTTGCAACCGCCTTGCCGAACACTGTCAGGTCGGGAGTCACGCCAGCAATCGATTGGTAGCCACCCAGTGCCGAGCGAAACCCGGTCTTTACTTCGTCAAAGATCAACACGACCCCATGGAGATCGCACAAGGAACGAAGTCCTTCCAGATAACCTGGCCGGGGCAGGACCACCCCGACGTTCTGCAACACCGGTTCCGTGATGAGACAGGCGATTTGGTGCTGGCGAAACATTTCTTCGACAGACTCGAGGTCATTGAAATTGACGACGTGGATGCGGCGCTGGGTACTCACGGGGATCCCCGCGGAAATTGGAATAAACGGATATTCATCTCGGACTCTGCGGGGTCCCACATCGGCTAGGGACGGCATGACCGCTCGCCCCACTTCGTCGTGCCAACCGTTGTAACCTCCCAGGGTGACCACGACGTCATCGCGTTCGGTGTAAGCGCGCGCCAGCCGGATGGCGTTAGCAGTGGCCTCGCTTCCCGTGTTGAGAATTTGCACGAGATCGAGCGTCGGCACCGCCGCGCACAACATTTGGGCAAGGGTCGCCTCCCAAGCCGTCGTACCGGAGCCCATTAGCGACCAGCCATCTTCCATCGCTTGCCGGACCGCGGCATTGATCTCTGGGTGATTGTGGCCCAAAAGATGAGGCGCGAAGGCCGCGTGGTAATCGATATATTCGCGCCCATCGGCGTCCCAAAGGTGGCTGCCTTGGGCACGGGCAAACACGATTGACGGTAGCGCCTTGCGATTGAGAGAGACAACACCACCCGCGATGTGGCGGGCGCTAAGTTTGCCGATCGAGTCAGCGGATAAAGGATTCACCACGGTGAGAATACGAAAATGCCGCCTAAATTGACATGCACGCAGCGGTACGAAGATTTGAACTTTTCCGGGGATGCCGGCACCCGAGCATGGGAGAAGAAAATTTAGCCGCTATACGCCTGACTGCAGACAGGCTCGAACGTGACATCATCTTTGACTGGGCTATTTGCCGATGTTCGACTCGCGTGGTGCCTTGACGCTTTCGATATTCGCGGCAACCAGGAATTGGCGAAGCAGATTGGCCATCAAATCGCTCCCACAATAATACCCACACGCCCTGGTCGCAGGCCGTCTTTTTGAGCCGCCACCTGTCGCCACCGGTCACCTAACCCAACTTATGCAAGCCCCCTCCCCTGTCGCAGTTAGACGCAAAAAGACCCCCGGAGTCGCCTCCGGGGGTCTGATTGGAAATGGAGCGGGCGAAGAGACTCGAACTCTCGACGTCTACCTTGGCAAGGTAGTGCTCTACCAACTGAGCTACGCCCGCAAAACAGGGTGCCAGAACTAGGCCGCGGCCCGGCTTCGTCAACTGCTTATTTTACCACCGGCTTGCCGTCGGCAAAATATGCGGGCGCAAGGCGCAGGGAGCAGGGGCAAGCATTCATCCCCGCCCTGCAGGGCGCGAAAAGGGAGGTAGCCAGCCAACCCGCGGCGCGATGCCGGCCCATAGGCCTTTCCATTTCCTGTCCCCTGCTCCTTGCCCCCTACTCCGGCTGAATCCGCCGCTCCGGCGGCTTCAGCTGAGCTTCAGCTCATCCCCGCCGCGGCCAGGTGACTTGGGCTTCGCGGCTGACCGCCGGCGCCTGCCGCTCCCTTCGCTGTAATACGAATAATTGTTGGTGTAGTACCCGTAGTCGTCGCCGGAATTGAGCGGCACCTGGTTGAGCACCACGCCGAGCAACGGAGCCTTGAGCGATTCCACGATCTGTTGCGCCCGGACGACCATGCTCTGCGGGTTGCGCCGGTGCTGGATGAGCAGGACCGTGCCGTCCACCGCGCTCGCCAGCACGCTGGCATCGCTCACCCCGATGATGGGCGGCGAGTCGAACACGATCTTGTCGTAGCGCCCGCTGAGCGTGGCGATGAGGTCCTTCAGGCGGTTGAGGTGCAGCAGGCCGAGGGTGAAGCCCGGGGCGTGGCCGCTGGGAATGAAATCGAGGTTGGGCGCGAGGCCCTTTTGGATGACCTCGTCGAGGGTCTTCCGGTTGAGCAGGAATTCCGACAGGCCGGGTTCGCGGGGCCGGTCGGCGAGGTGGTGCTGGGTCGGCCGGCGCACGTCCGAATCAATCAGGATCACGCGCTCGCCGCCCGCGGCCATGACGCGCACGAGGCGGTGCAGCGTGGTGGACTTGCCCTCCCCCGGACCGGCGGAGAAGAGCACGAGGCTCGCGGCCTCGCCGGGTTTCAGGGCGAGGTTCAGGTTGGTGTGCAGGACGCGGAAGGGCTCGGTCTCGGCCGGGTCGCCCTCCTCGTCCAACGGGTCGCGGTGAAACGGGATGACGCCGAGCACCGGGAGCTTCAGGCGCGTCTCGACGTCCGCCACGTTGCGGAAACTGGTGTCGAAGTACTCGAGCAGCACGGCGGCCCCGACGCCGAGGATGGAGCCAAAAAGCACGGCAAAGGCGCTGTTGAGCGGCCAACTCGGGCGGCTCGGGCGGCGGGCGGGCTCGGCCGTGTTGAGGATCTCGATCGTGCGCTTGGGCACCTGAAAATCGATTTCACGCTGGCGGAGCGTGAGCTTGAGGGTGGTGAGGAGCTTCGTCTCGTCCTCGAGCTTTTGCGCGGCCTCCTCGAACGGCCGCATGCGGTCGCGCGCAGAAAGGATCTGGTCCACCTTGGCCTGGCTGAGCTGACGCTTGAGCTCGGTGACGCGCGCCTCGGCCTCCTTGTAGGCGATCTCAAGGGCGTTTTCGTAGCCGCGCAGCTGGGCGTCGAGCTGCTCCTTGATCTTGGCGCGATTATCGATGGCGGAAATGAGGTCCGGGTGCGCCTCGCCGAGGCGGGCCTTGAGCTTGGTGACGTTCTGGTCGGCGAGCAGGTAGGCCTGCAGGAGGTTCTGGATGTTGATGTCCGGGATCAGCTCCGAGTTGACGAGGCTGACGCGCTCCTCAAACGGGATGTCCTTGAACCGTTCCCAGCGGGTCTTGCGGCCGATGGCGTCCACGCTGAGCGCGATGAGCGAGTTCTGCATCTGGCGCAGGGTCTCGATCTCCATGTCGGAGTAGCGGGCGTTGAGGTCGACGCCGGAGATGTTGAGGTCCTTGCGGATCCGCTCGACCGTGTCGCGCTGCAGCATGACCACCTGCTCCTGCGCGATGAGCTCGCCGCGCAGCTTCACGAAGCCCTCGCGCTGGTCGGAGGTGGCCAGGTTGATGCGGTCGTCGGAGTAAACCCGCGCGATCTCGTTCGCGATGACGGCGCCCAGCGTGGGATCCTCGGAGTAGACGCTGATCTCGATCAGGGACGAGCTGCGTTGCGACTCCACGCGGAGCATCTTTTGCAGCAGGTAATGGTAGGTGATGGCGTCCGGGAGCGGCTCCGGCGAGTCGAGTGCGGGCGCCAGCACGGTGCTGAGCTTCAGGTTCTTGATGACCGGATAGAGGATCTTCTCTGATTGCAGGATTTTGAACTGGTCCTGCAGGAAGTACGGATCGTAACTGCTGCTGCTCTGGGCCTGGAACAGTTTAACCTCACTCTCGGGCTTCTCGACCCGGATCTTGGCCGTGGCCAGGTACCAGCGCGGCAGGAAGGCGGTGACCGCGACCGTGGTGATGACGACCAGGGAGAGGATCAGCAGGATCAGGGACTTGCGCAACCGGAGCAGGCGCAGGAAATCGGCGAGCGTCGCGCTGTCCTTGCTGGCGGAAGGTTGGGCCATGACGATGAAGGAAGCGAACGCCGCCGGGGGAAGCCCAGCAAGCTCATTGTGCCCGCGCCCGCGGGCGCCGCCGGCTCAGTAGGTGTACGTCGCACTCAGCCCGGTGCGCTCGCGGTTCTGGCCGCGCGCCGGGACATCCGAGGAGATGTTGTCGTAATCGTAGCTGGCGGTGATGCGCCAGTTCTTGGCGGGCAGATAGCTGAGAGCCAGGCCGAAGCGGGTGGTGGTCTCGTTGACATTGGCCACGCCGCGGCGGCCCTGCAGCTCGGAGGGCTCATAGTCCAGGGAGCCCGAGACGAACAGGAGCGGGCTGAGGGCGTGCTGCACGTTCAGAAAGAGGCGATTCACCTTCGTGTCGTTGTAGTTCGTGACGTCGGAGTTTTCCTCGAAGGTGTAGACGTAGCCGGCGCTGATGAACGACTGCACGTCGTAATCGTACTTCAGGGACAACTGGACGTAGGGCGTCTGCGCGCTGGCCTCCCCTGAGCGCCGCCGCCATTCATACCCGAGCCGACCGCTGGCGGTGAGTTTCTTCGCCACTTCGTAATCGACGCCACCGATGAGAAATTCCGAGTGCTTGTCCTTCGTGTTGCCCCCGTTGTCGTAGAGAATGTCAGCGTGGCGGAATTAGCCCACGGCCTTCAACTCAGGCAGCACGTCATAGCTGCCCGTCAGACCAATGAGGTACTCCGAGTGGTCGAGTTCGGTCGCCAGGGTGTTGTCATCGTACGCGTAGTTGACGGCCTGGAACTTCACGGCCGTGCCGGACTGGGGCGCCAGGTTGGTCTCAAACCGCGCATCGAACGCGTTGCGCTTGAAGGACTGGTCGGTGTTAAGCGTGACGCCGGAGAGCAGCGACTGGGGATTCCGGACGATGGAATAGGCGTCACTGAAATGCACCGTGGTCACCGAGGAAAAAGCGTGGTCGAGCTGCGCCGCGAGGTCGTGGCTGTCGAGGGTCTTGTCGCCCGGACGGTTGTCGTAATGATCGATGGTCAGACCGTAGGAGGCGGAGGCAAAAGTCTGGTCGGAGAGGGAGGCGTTGAACGCGATCTTCGGGGCAAACTCGTAGACCATGCTGCTGATCGCGCCGGTTTGTGAGCCAAAGATGTTGCTGTCATGGGAAATGCCCGCGTTGAGGGTCACCGTCCACTCCTTGCCCTGTTCCTGTTCGGGAATCGGCGCATAGACCGCCCAGACCGGCACGGCCCCGAGGAATCCACCAAGACAGATTAGTCGCGCAAAGTTCATGAACGGAGCGGCTTGATACGACATTTACGCTTTGGCGCGGACCGCGGGCGAGGCAAGTATTTTTCCCGTACCGGCGGCAGCGCCGGGTTCAGCAACACCTGAAGATTGTCGGCAATCCGCTGCGGAACACCGAGGGGGAACTCCACCGGCATCGTCCCCGAGTAGATCCCGCCATAAATCCGGCCCCAGTCGCCGAGGTGGTTGCCGGCCGGTGCCGGCGTGGCGGTGGACGCCGCCCGCGGTGCCAGTTCGCTGAAAAACGGCCGGTCCAGGGTGCGGGGAGTCAGCACCAGCGCGGCGATCGGCTGCTCCAGGGTCACGGCGTAGAAATCCCTCAGCTGTGCCGGCTGGGCCCAGACCCGCAGGCGGCCATACCAAGCCACCCCGGCCGGCACATCGGCCATCACGCCGAAGCGGCCGGCTGGATCCCGGCGGTCCAGTTCCGCCCGCAGCCCGATGAACAGCGCCGGAAAATACGGCGGGTAATTGAAGTGCAGCCGCCGCGGCGCCAACAGATCGTGCCCCAGCGGCAGCGCCTGCGCGATCAGCAGCACGGCGGCGCAGGCGCGCGGCCAGGAGCCAAGCCCGGCATTGCTGCCGAGCAAAACGAAGAAAAACCCGGCGCCAAAAATCATCACCAGCGGAGCGAGCCAGCAGGCCACCAGCCGGTCACTCTCCCCTGAGCTGCCGAAAGCCTGCGCCACCAGCAGCACGGCGTAGGCGGCGGTGAAGGTCCAGCGCAGCCGGTTCGCGGCCGCCGCGCGGAACACATACAACCAACCCGCCACAAAAAATGCCGTCAGCCAGAGGCCGCCGCCCGACCACAGGCGGGACTGCAGGTTTTCCTGCAGGGAAGTGAGCGCCTTGTTGCCGAGCTTGTTCACGTCCACGGACGGCAGTTGGGCCGAAAGCAGGGCCCGTTGGACCGCCGGTTCGGCCGTGGGATCGCCGGCCTTCAGCGCGAGATTTTGCGCCGCCAGGGCGACTGGGTGACCCGTCAGCGACAGGTTGCGCGCCAGCCAGGGCGCCGTCACGAGGAGAAACACCCCCGCCACCAGCGCGAGCGCCGTCCAGCGCGCGCGGCCCTCTAGGCGCCACGCCACATAACCCAGCGCCACCAGCACGAGCGCACCCGCCGTGTATTCCGCCAGGAACAGCAGGCCGCACACGGCACCCAGCGCCGCCAGCCAGCCTGGGGCGAACCGCGCCCCGCCGCCCTCCTCCCCTTCCATCCGCGCCAGGATCCAGAAAGCGACCAGCGCGAGCACCATGAGCAGCGGCGTGCCGTTGACCGCCACGGTCTGCTGCCAGGCCGAGACCGACACCAGCAGCGCCCCCGCGGCCAGCCAGCCCGTGCGGACGTCAAACAGCCGACGTGCGAGCACGAACGTCAGCCCCGCCGCCAGCCAGAACAGCAGCAGGTTCAGCCCCAGCAGGAAATAATCCGCGCCAAATCCACCGCCCGGCGGAAGGGAGACCGTCGTAAACAGCGACTCCCGCAGGCCCGCTGGCAGCACGCGCAAACCCACGGCGATGACGACGGAATAAAGCGGTGCCTGGTACAGCTCCGGGTAGGGTTTCGCCGGATCAAAGCGCGCGCCGCGCGCCGCCAGCAACGCCGCAGCCTGCGGATAGTTGACCAGCGTGGTGAAGCCCTCGCCGCGCGCCAGCTGTCGGCCCATGTCGGCCTGCACGAGCGTCGCCTCGCTCGCCGGACCGTGAAACTGGACCCACGCCAGGCGCAGCGACAGCGCAACCGTGACAGCGAGCACCGCGGCCAGTGCGACTCCGCGGGCCCCCGCCCCTTCTTCGAGCCAGTGGATCAACTCCTGCGCAGTCTTGGGACGGCTCATTTGTCCGTCACATCGAGCTCCGGCCACTGCGCGAGCTTGCGGTGCAAGGTGCGGCGGCTGATGCCCATGAGGTCCGCGGCCTTGGTGCGATTACCCCGAACCTTGATCAGCGCCTCGCGCAGCAGCCGACGCTCATTTTGCTCCATCGAAAGCGGATTACCCACCACCGGCGCCGCCGCGCCCGGAGCCGCCGCCGGCGGCGTGACGCCCCCGCGGTATTTCACATCGAGATCGTACTCGCTGAGGGTGCCGCCGTGGTGCAGCACGACCGCGTTTTCACAGAAATTGCGCAGTTCGCGGATATTGCCCGGCCAGGCGTAGGCCGAGAGTGTCGAGAGGGCGCCGGGCGCCAGGGTCAGGGCGGGCAGCTTGTTCTCTTCGCTGAAAATCTTGAGGTAGTGCGCCAGCAGCAGCGGGATATCCTCCGCGCGGTCGCGCAGCGGCGGCAAAAGGATCCGCACAACGTTGAGCCGGAAAAAGAGATCCTCGCGGAATTTCCCGTCGCGCACCAGCTGCTCGAGGTTGCGGTTGGTCGCGGCGACGAGGCGCACGTCGAGCTCGATGGGTTTCGACCCGCCGACGCGCTCGATGCTCTTCGTCTCAAGGAAACGCAGCAGTTTCACCTGCGTGGACGGCGAGATTTCGCCGATCTCGTCGAGAAATAGCGTGCCGCCGTCCGCCGCCTCGAAGCGGCCGATGCGGCGCTCGGTCGCGCCGGTAAACGAGCCCCGCTCGTGGCCGAAGATCTCGCTCTCGAGCAGGCTCTCCGACAACGCCGCGCAATGCACGGCGATGAAGGGACCGCGCGCCCGCGGGCTGGCCTGGTGCAGCGCCTGGGCGATGAGCTCCTTGCCCGTGCCCGACTCGCCTTCGACCAGGATCGTGGCGCGCGACGGGGCGACGAGTTTCACCCGGTCGATCACTTCCTTGAGCCTCGGGGAATTGCCGAGGATGCCCGCGAAGTTGAACTTCTCGTCGAGCCGCTCGTGCAACTGCCGCACCTCGACCTCGAGCGTCTTGGTCTTCAGCGCCCGCTGCAGCAGGACCTCGAGCCGCTCGATGTTGACGGGCTTCGTGAGAAAATCCACCGCACCGCGCTTCATTGCCTCGACGGCGGTCTCGATGTTGCCGTAGGCGGTCATCATCAGCACCGCGGGGCGGTTGGGCAGCGCGAGGGCCTTGTCGATCACCTTGAGCCCCGACTTCCCGGGCATGCGCAGGTCGGTCACGATCACGTCGAACGGCTGCGCGTCCATCAGGTTGAACGCCTCGTCGGCATTGGCCGCGAGTGAGACGTCATAGTTCTCTGCCAACGCCTGTTGCAACCCCTCGCGGGTGTGCTTCTCGTCGTCGACGATCAATACGCTCGGCACCATACGGCTAGCAATCAGGCGCACGCCACAGGCGGGTCAATGGGAAACAATGTCACACCCCGGTTTGACCCTGATTTAGGACGCCAGCTGAGGGTAAACCCTCACACAAACGACCCCTAAAGCAGAAATCACAATTATGGAATCGAGCCCTACGCAGTCAGTCTTTCTCTGCGGAACGACCAAATTAAAATTGTCCTGCTGTACCGGCGACAAGACGGAGTCGCCGCGGCTCAATTTCAAACCCACGCGTTGGGGGCAACGCGTTCCACTTGTCATTTTTTCAGCTTCGCATAGGCGTCCCGCACGTACGCCAGGCTGGCCTTCACGTCGTACGGATACGCGATGTACGCATCCGACATTTGCGGCCAGCTGTCGGCGAGGTTCCACAGGAAAATACCCCAGCAGTTCGGCTGGTTGCCGTAGAACTCGATCCAGAACTTGGACGCCTCGCCCTGCAGCGCCTGCGTCTTCTCGATCAACTCGGGCAGCGTCTTCGGCTCCGGCCAACCGCGCTCCTTGATGTTCTTGAAGTTCAGGCGGTGGCGCTCGTCCCGGTCGAGCCGGATGCAGTCCGCGCCGTGGGTAAGGTACTCCTCGTGGTACACCGGCCAGAGGTTCTGCGGGCTCACGTAGGTCCGGATGGTCTTCTCCGACGCGAAGCTGAGGTGGCCGATTTCCGTCACCATGCGCGGCTGCTGCTTCACGTAAAAATCCGCCTTGTAGGACAGGCCGTGGCCCCAGATGTGGCAGTCGCCTTCCTTCGGCTCGTTCTGGTCGTAGGTCAGCGGCGAGTACGGTGACGTCGGCACGTAGGGCGTGAGCGGCGCGTGCGCCAGCACCACCGACGGCAGCACTTCCTTGCTGAGCGGATTGAAGCGGTAGTTCGGATAGTTGAAGCTGTTGTCCGCCAGCACGTCGTTCTCGTTGTCACCAAACCAGGCGATGAGACACGCGAAATGCCGCAGCCGCTTCACCTGGTACTCCGCCTCGCGGCGCGCCTCGGTGAGGAACGCCGGATCCTGCGGGTAACAGCCGCAGGCGAACATGAAGTCGTGCGTGATCAGGATGCCGAGCTCGTCGCACTTCGCGTAGAACGAATCCTTCTCGTACACCCCGCCGCCCCAGACGCGCATGGCGTTGATGTTCGCGCCCTTCGCGGCCGCGAGCAGCAGGTCATAACGGGCGTCGTCCACCCGCGCGAAAATCGCGTCGGCCGGCGTCCAGTTCATGCCCTTGAGGAAGATCTTCTTTCCGTTGATCGCGAAGACGAAGGAAATGCCGCCGTCATCGTCCGGCTCCTGGATCAGCTTCACCGTCCGGATGGAGAACTGTCCGCTGCGCTGGTCGAGCGCCTGGCCCTCGCGACGAATCGTCGCGCTCCAGTCGTAGCGCGGCTGCGCGCCGTGGTCATGCGGCCACCAGAGTTTCGCCGCGGGCACCGTGAAGCGCTCCACGTGCCGGCCGCCACTCGGGTCGCAGGCGATGGCCACCTTGCGGGTCTGCCCCGCCACGGTGAGTTCGCAGTCCACCGACGCCGCCTTGCCGTGGTTGTATTTCAGCTCAACCAACGCCTCCAACTCGGCCGTGCCGTTGTTCACCGCGACCGTGCTGACGAAGACGTCGGCGATCTCCGCCTCGCCCACGAGCAGCCAGGAAACGGGCTTCCAGATGCCGATTGTGACCATGCGCGGCGAGATGTTCCAGCCGTAGCACGACTGGGACTTCCTCACCTGCAGTCGCGTGATCTGGCCGTAGCCGCGCACCTCGGGCGTGTACGTGCGGCCCTCCGGGAACAGCGGCGCGCCGAGGCGCACCTCGAGTCGGTTTGCCCCCGCGACGACCTTGTCGGTCACGTCCACGCGCAGCGGCGTGAACGAGTTGTTATTCCGGCCGATCTCCTTGCCGTTGAGGTACACCGTCGCGAAGCAGTCGAGCCCCTCGAACAACAGGTGCCGCCGCTCGCCCGCCTCGATTGCGGGGGGCGTGAGGTCGGTCTGGTACCACCACTCCATCTCCTCCATCCAGCGGAGCTTGTCGTGGTTCATGCCGAAAAACGGATCCTCGATCTTCCCCGCGCGGTGGTAGTCGAGATGCACGTCGCCCGGCACCTGCGCCGGCACCCAGCGCTCCTCAAAAGGCAGCGGTGAGCAGCCGGCCGTGAGCCCGAGGTTGGGCTCCACGTGCATGATTTTCCACGAGGCGTTCAGGGGAACGGATTTTTTCATCAGGGTAAAAAGGGCGACTCAGCGCAGCATCCGCACGCGCCGGTCTTTTCGGGGGAACTGCAGGGTCACGACGGTGCCGACGCCTTCCTTGCTCTCGATCCCAATCTGGCCGCCGTGTTCGCGCATGATCCGTTGCACGATCATCAGGCCGAGCCCGTGGCCGCCCACCTTCGTCGTGTGGTAGGGTTGGAAGAGCCGCCCGAAGTCCTCCTGCTTGATGCCGGCCCCACTGTCCCCAAAGAGCAGGAACACACTGTCGTCGTCGGCGCGCGGCCGGATTTTCAGCTGGCCGCCGGGGGCCATCGCCTCGATCGCGTTCTTGATGAGGTTGAAGAACACCTGCTTCAGCTGGTTGCGGTCCGCCATCACGGTGGGCAGGTCCGCGATGGTCTCAGCCTCGACCTTGATGCCGCGGTCGGCGAGCTCGTCCTGCTGGAAACGCAGCACCTCGGCGAGCACCGCGGAAAGATCCGTCTCGGCCAGGTCGGGTGGCCGCGGCCGGATCGCCTCGAGGAAATTGCTCACGATCCCGTCGAGTCGCCGGACTTCCGCCTCGCAGATGCGGATGGACTCGTTGAGCGAGGCCGAGTCGGCCTCCTTCGCCAGCTTCAGCTTCTTCAGCTTCCGTTCGATGAGCTGCAGGTGGATCGTGAGCGAGTTGAGCGGGTTGCCCAGTTCATGCGCCACCCCGGCCGCGAGCAGCAGGATGGACGAAGTGCGCTCGCTCTCGATGCGCGCGGCCGTGGTCTGCTTGTCCTGGGTGATGTCGGAGAGGATGACGGCGAACCGCCGCGGCGCGCCCTTCCCTTCCCCATAAAACGGGACCATGTACAGCCGCACACTTCGCGGCTCGGGATACGTCAGCTCAAACTCCCGCGTCACCACCGGCGGGACCACACCGTCCGCGTCGAGCGGTGCCTCCAGCGAGGCGCGCAGCCCCGGGACCAGCCGCCAGAGTGATTCGCCGGCGAGACCGTCGTCCCCGAGCCCGATGAGCCGCTGGGCGGCGGAGTTGGCGTATTCGATCCGGCCATCGGCACTGATCACGAGCACGCCTTCCTGCAGGGTGTTGAAAATATCCTCAAACAGCCCGCGTTCCCGGGCGAGCCGCTGCACGAGGTTCGCCAGGTTGACCGAGTCGAGCGTGTCGAGTCGGCCCAACACGCGGTCGAGCGAGGAGTTTTTCTTTCCGGCCATCGCGACAACTATGAGGTGAAGTCGCTGGCCCGGTCAAGGTGGCCGGCGCGTTCGGTCCCCGCATTTTCCTCTGTCACTGCGAGGAGTCAGCGCGGCGTGCGACGAAGCAATCCATCCGGATGGATTGCCGCGGCCTGGCAAGCGGGCCTCGCAATGCCAATACTGCCAGTCCAGTCCTGCGGTTATGCCCCTGCAGGCACCGGGACGTGCCGCCCACCTCCGGCCGTCACTTCGTCCGTGTCCAGTCGTAGATGAACGGAGATTCCAGCCGGTCGCCCGGCCCGACACTGCTCAGCCAGACATCGCTCCCGGGCAGCGCCATGCCGGCCGCGGGCGGAGCCACCAGCTCAATCCGGTCCTGTTCCGCCTGCGCAACAAGCCCGATCCGGTTGAAACCCGGGTCCAGCGCCGTGGCCCCGGCATAGGATGGGGCAAACACCAGCCGCGTTTGCGTTGCCACGGTCTTGCCGTTCAACGCCTCCACACGGAACCGGCCGACCAGCAGGTCATCCTTGGTCGTGAGCATCAGCTCCCCGCCGGAGACCAGCACGGCCGAGGTCACGGTGTGGGCCGTGGCGCCGGCCGGGGACGCAAAGAGGACCGTGCGCCCGACCAGCGAGGCCGCATCCTGCGGACTGAGAATGCTGTCGTCCTCCAGTTGAACCGTGACCCGCCCCTTCGCCAGATCCAGCCGGCTGACGCGGCCAGCCGCCCGGGGCGAAGCGTGGTAGATTTTCCCGTCAATCTCCGCCGTCGGCCCGCCGGCAAAAAACAGCCGCTCCAGCCCGCCATCGGGGCCAAACGTCGCCACCAGCGTCATGGCCCGGAGCATAAACGCATGCCCGGCCACCGTCACTTCCTTCCTCGTGTCGTCAAGGCCTTGCACCACGACATCCGTCCGACCATCGGCCCGCTCCGCCACGACGGCCGAGCCCAGCGCGAAATCCTGGCGGGTCACGCGCCGCAGCGGCGGCTGGCCCGTGTGCGGCTCGATCACGCTGACAAACCGGCTCACGAGCTTCTCGCCCGGCTGCGCCGTGCGGCGGGCCAGGATGTATTTCAGCACTTGGGGAAATTTCACCGGCGTGACGCGCGCGTCCGCGACCATCACGGTCTGCCCCGGCTGGTCGAGCACGCGAATGCGCAGCTGGGCCGCGGCGTCCTTCTCGTGGGTGTAATCTGCCGTCCACTCGCCGGCCTCGTGCCGCTGAACCTGGTTGAAATGCTGGAAGCCCGAGCCGCGGTAATCCATGTAACCGCCCGCGTAATCCTTCGCGCCGAGCACCGGGTCGTCGTAGATTTCATCCAGCCCCACGTTTTCTCCGGCGAGCGTACCCTTCGCCGGCGCGGTCCATCTGCCTCCCGCCAGGGCAAATGTGCCGGGCGGGCCGTGCAGGCTGTAGTCGTGCTCGCGGCCGCCGGAAACGTCGAAAAAATCAACCAGGTAACTCTGGTGCGGGCCGGCCTCCACCATCACGACGACCCGGCGGTACAGGTCACATTGCGGGTACGTGCCCCGCCCGTTCACCTCGAGCACGCGGCCGCCGCGGCCCTCGGCCAGCAGCTTGACGATGCCCGGCTGGTTGCCCGGCTGGGGCGTGGCATCCACCGTCACCGTGTTGTGCGAGATGGTATGCATGGACCACGTGTAGATACCCGGCACGTACTCGTTCATCGCGTCGGGGTAACCCAGGTCCGGCATCATCGGCTGGCCGTTCGCAAACAGGTCCAGTTGCATCCGGTCGTAGTGAAAGTGGTTCACGTGCTGCCCGAAATAAAGCGATACCGCGGTGTCGTCGGCGGCGTTGTTGAGGATCCCCAGCCCGAAGCCCGACAGCAGCCGCGACGGCTGCGCTTCAAAGTGGCGACCGCCGCCCGGGGATACGCTCGCGACAATGGGCGGGTGCAACAACCCGGCAAAATCCTTGAAGCCTTCCGGGCCGGCCGCGCCGAACCCCGCGAGAAACTCCGCGTAGCGCGGGTCACCGTATGCGCGGTACGCCGCCTCAAACACCGAGGCCTCCTCGCCCACCAGTCCGCCATAGACGCCCGTGGTGTCGCCGTTCGCCGGCGTGTGGCGGCCAATCACAATGCTCGCCAGCACCGCGTCGTAGAGCCGCCGCAGCCGCGGCAGCGTTGAAATGTCCACGCCCAGCTTCGGCAGCAGCTCCGTGAGCGCGGTGATGTTCGCCACCCAGTGGATGTTGTAGCCCGCCGACTCAAACGGCTGGCCGTCGCGCCACACCAGGCTGGTGAGGGCGGTGCGGAGCCCGAGGTAGACGGAGCCGGTGGGCTGGTCGAGCACGGTGGCCAGGTAGCGGGCGTTGTCCGCATGCTGTCGCACAATCGCGAGCACCAGCAGCGCGCGCTGGTGCATGCCATAGTTGCCGCGGGCGCGCTTGCTGTAAACCGCGTCAATGCCCTCCTCCAAAATGCCGCCCTCGATCGAGGCCCGCAGTTCCGCCGCCGTCCGGCCGTAAAGTTTCTGGAGCGCGGTGTCGCCCGGGATCGTCGCCCAGATCGCGTCGTACGTCTCGGCAAACTGCGCAACCAGGTAGGTCTCCCAGATCGCGTTGATGATCTTGCCGGTGTACCGCGAGCCGTCCTTCTCCGCCATGAGCTGCCCGTAGCGCGACTGGCTCTCGTGGTCCATGTTGGGGTAAACCTCGGCAATCCGCGTGAGCAGCACCGCGGCCTTGTGCGCGTAGCGCGCCTCGCCCGTCAGCAGATACGCGCGCCCGAGCGCGGCCAGACCGCCCTGCAGATTTTCATTCGCGGTGGTCGTATGCGACACCCACAGCCAGTGATTCTGCGCCGCCACGAACCAGTAGCGCTGGCCGTTGGGCCCCACCCAGCCCCGGCCGTCGTCCACGTACGGCCCGTTGAAATCGCTGCGGTCCTTGAACCCGCTCCGGTAGAACTGGCCGTAATCGTTGCTCGGGTAAGTTTCGCCGCCGATCGGGCACTTCACCTGGAACGGCTTCTTCGGATCCACAATCCAGGGGTAAAAGCTCCCCGTCACCTCGAAGATCTTCTTCCCATGGACCGGGCAGCCCTCCGGGCAGCATTCAAAGGAGCGCGGCACCTCCGCCGTGGGCACCACGGCGCGCAGCGCCTCATCCGTCCAGTCGGCCCAGTAGTTGGCCTCCTTGATGATCTTGTCGGCCACCACGCGCGCCGCCGGGTAGCGGGCGACGTTGTCGCGGGCCGTCGTGATCTGGACCTCGCTGAACAGCGTGCGCGCGTCCTTCGGCGGAAATTGCGGCGCGTGCCCGCGCGGCGGCAAACTCTCGCCGACTCTCAAAATCGGGGTGGCTGGCCCGGTGGCGGCCCAGTCGTCGTTGGGGTTTGGCACGGGTACGGCTAAGACGAAATCTCCGGCCAAGGCGAGCCCGGTGACAACCCGGGTGATCCAACATTTAAGCGTCATTACCGGGTCAGCAATAAGTGCTGCCCGTCCGGCGTCGATGCTGGCGTTGCTGGGGTGGCCGCGGCCGCGTGGGGCAGGAAGAGCGGCCCGCGGCGGGCCCGCGTGCGGGACTCGAAATCAGCCGCCAAGGCGAGCAGGCGGGCCTCGCTCCACGGCCGGCCATAGAACGACAGGCCCACCGGGAGCCCGTCCACCTGCGCCGCCGGCACAGTCACGCTGGGATAGCCCGCCACCGCGGCCGGCTGCGCACTGTTCCCCAGGCTCGGGCCGCCCGCCATGCGGTCGATGCGCCACGCCACGGACCCGGTGAGCGAGACGAGGGCGTCGAGCCGGTATTGCTTCATAAGCACATCGATGCCCTGCGTGCGCGCGATGCGGCGGCAGGCGGCCAGCGCCTCGCGATACGCCGGCTCCGTCAGCGGGCCCTTCGACTGCGCGAGCACGAAGATCTGCTGGTTGAAATACGGCATCTCCGCGGTGGCGTGCACCTGGTTGTACGCAATCAGGTCGGCCAGCGATTTCACCGGGGACGTGGGGCCCAGCGTCGCGAGGTAGCGGTTGATGCCGTCCTTGAACTCGTAAAGCAGCACCTCGCGCTCCGGGTCGTTCAGGCGGCGGAACGCCGGGAACTCGCCCCAGCAGGCGATCACCGCCCCGGCCGACTCCAACTCCGCGACCGCTTGGTTGAGCACCGCGCCGAGCTCGGGATCGAAGCCAAACGGCCCCGTGACCACACCCAGCCGGGCCCTCTTGAGCGCATGCGGTCGGATCGCCGCGGCCAAGTCAGTCTCCGCGTGCTTGCCACGCGCCAGTGTCGCCGGATCCTGCGGATCGGCCCCGGCCAGCACGCCGAGCAGGCGGGCGGCATCACGCACCGTCCGGGCCATCGCCCCCGCGGTGTCCTGCGAGGCCGAGATGGGAATGAGTCCGCTCCGGCTGACCAGCCCCACCGTGGGCTTGATTCCGACCAGGCCGCACACGGACGCCGGGCTGAGGATGGAGCCGTCGGTCTCGGTCCCCACGGCCACTACGCACAGGTTCGCCGTCACAGCAGCGGCGGCGCCCGAACTCGAGCCGGACGGACTCAGGTCGAGCGCATAGGGATTGAGCGTCTGCCCGCCCCGCCCGCTCCAGCCGCTGCGCCTCCGGCCGTCCCGGAAGAGCGACCATTCGCTGAGGTTGGTCTTGCCCAGGATCACAGCGCCAGCCGCCCGCAGCCGCGTCACCAAGAACGCAACCCCCGGCGGTTTCGCCCCGACCAGCGCCAGCGAACCCGCGGTGGTTTCCATGCGGTCGCCCGTGGCGATGTTGTCCTTGAGCAAAACCGGGATGCCGTGAAGCGGCCCGCGGACCTTGCCGGCCTTGCGCTCGGCATCGAGCCCGGCCGCGATCTGCAGCGCGTCCGGGTTGACCTCGATCACCGCGCGGAGCGTTGGACCCGCCTGGTCAATTTCCGCGATCCGTTGAAGATAGGCGGCCGTCAGTTCCCGGGCGGTCAGCGTCCCGGCCGCCATTTGCCCCTGAAGTTCATCGATGGTCGCTTCCAGAAATCGAAACGGCACCGACTGCGCACCCGGGATCAACGCCTTTTCCGCCACCGATTCCGCCAGGGTGGAAGGCCCGGCGCAGGTGAACGCCACGAAGGCGAGGCCGGCGGCCGTATAAAGCGAGCGCATGGGGCGATGCGTCATATCAACGACCAAACCGTGGAACAGGGCCCGCCCGGTTGCCACCCATTTTGGGGTAACAGTTTGGACAGAAATGCCGCCCGCCGCCTCAACCGCCATGTTTCGCCAGCATCGCCGCGATGAAGTCGGTCCACACCTCGTTGGGCTGCCAGAGTCCGCGCTGGAGCTGGAACGCCCGCTCCTCCGGCCAGCCCAGCCGGATGGCCCAGTAGAGCCCGAGAAACGCCGTGACCCGCATGTTGGCCGCGCAGTGCACGTGCAGCTTTTCCCCGCGGTGGGCGTCCATCGCCGCAAAGAACGCCAGCAGGTCCGCCTCGGTCGGCGCCTCAAACTGCACCGGGAGGTGGACATACTTCATCCCGAGTCCGGCCACGGTGCCGGGTTCGTCGGGCAGCGAATAGCGCGGCTGGTCGTGCAGGGCCAGGTTGATGACCGTCTGAAAACCCGCCGCGGCGACGCTCTCCAGTTGCGCCACCGTCGGCTGGCCCGACGTGAGCAGCGCTTCGTCCACCGCCCGGAAGTTCTTGATCTCAGTGTAGGCAGGTTCGGCCATCGCGAGGACGCTAGCGATTCAGTCAGCGGGCACTAGTCCGGAATTTATCGCGGAAGCGCGGAGGAGCGGAAAATACCGGGAAGCAGGATTTTTAAGGGGGAAGCCAGGAAACTGGGGAACAGGGCATCGGATTGAGGGTGTTCACAGATTCCTGGTTTCCTGGCTTCCCCCTTAAAATATTCCGACCTCCGGCTTCCGTCTCCCGGTCTTTCCGCTCCTCCGCGCTTCCGCGATCCCTCAGAGAAACTCCATCTGCGCCGGGTCCACGCGCGTGGCGAACAGCTTGCGCAGGAACAAATCGCGGTGCTCCCGGCAGCGGCCGAGCTTCAGCACCGCCTCCCGGTGCTCCTCCGTCCCGTAGCCCTTGTGCTGCGCAAACCCATAGCCGGAATACTTCCGGTCGAGCTCGTTCATCAGCCGGTCGCGGGTAACCTTCGCGATGATACTCGCCATCGCGATGCTCAGCGAGCGCGCGTCCCCGCTGACAATGCCGGTGTGCGGGTACGGGAAATTCCGCAGCGCGAGACCGTCGATCAGGATGCGGGCCGACACCCGCGGCTTGAACGCCGCGATCTCCTCGGCCGACGCAAACAAGTCGGGCTCCGTCTTCTGCACAAAGGCCTCCGGCGGATAAATCCCCTCGATCGCACGGCGCATCGCGAGCTTGGTCGCGCCAAGGATGTTGAACTGCTCGATCTCGCCCACGTCGGCGACGCCGAAGTTCGCGTGGATCTGCCCCTGCGCGACAAGGCCCTCAAACTCGACCCACAATTCCTCCCGCTCGGCCGGAGTGAGCTGCTTCGAGTCGTTGACCCGCCCCGAGCGGGTCACGGCCCAGCGGCTCTCCAAAAATTCCGCGCTGACCAGCACCGCGCCCGCGACGACCGGCCCCGCCAGCGCGCCCCGGCCGGCCTCGTCCACCCCGATCAGGCCACTCACGCCCTCGAGCTGTTTCAGGTCAAACCCGCGGAGCTGCCGGCGCTTCGCCATGGTGCCGTCAGCCTCGCCATTCCATCTTCGGTCCCGGCGGCTTGAGCGGCAGCTCGTCGAGCTTGCCGGCGGCCGACACCACCTCGTAGGCTGTGCGAAAATGCAGCTTGGCAAACTCGCCCAGCGCGCGCGCGCCGAACTTCGCCATGATCTCGGCGGCCTGCGTCTTCACCAGCGGGCCCGCGCCCTTCTGCAGCTTGGCGCCGAATTTCTTCGAGAGCAGGTGCATCTGCCGCACGAACTCCGCGCGCGCGACGACCGACGCCGCCGCGACCACCGGGTCCTCTTCCGCCTTCGTGCGCATGCGCAGGTCGAAATCCTTCACGCCCTTCTTCGCCAGCTCCTTCTGCACGAGCGGCTGCTTGGTGAACTGGTCGAGCAGGCCCCACGGCACCCGCCTCATCGTCAGCGCCTCCTCCAGCGCCGAGGCGTGCATCCAGGCGAGGAGCAGGTTCAGGTTCGCCCGCGGCCGCCCCATCAGCTCGTTGTACCGCGGCATCCCCGCGAACCGCGTGCGCACGACCACGCCCTTCGTCTCGCGAATGAGCTTGTCCAGTTTGATGATCTGCGCCTCGGCGATCGCCTTGGAATCCTTCACGCCCGCCTTGATCCACGTCTCGATCATGGCCCGGTCCGCGATCACCGTCGCCGCGATCACCGGCCCGAAAAAGTCACCCTTGCCGCTCTCGTCGAGGCCCGCGTGCGACTCGAACCAGTCGGGGTGCAGCACCTCGTCATAGCCGAGCTTCGCCGCGCCCGTGACCTCGGGCTCGAGCGTCATCGTCACAAACTCCTCCGTGCCCTTGCCGGCGATCACGACCTTGCCGCTGGTATAGGCGCAGACATTGACCCGGGCGGCTTCGGACTTGAACGCAAAGCGCGTGTACGCGACCTCGAACGGGTCGTAATGCCGCCCCTCGCAGACCGCCTGGAGCTTCGCCATCTGGGCGTCGTCCAGCTTCGCCGTGTACGAGGCGAGTTTCTTCGGGGCCTCTTCATCGGAGGTCGGCTTCTTGGGCATGCGGGAGAGTTGGCCACAAAAAGGCGCAAAAACACACGAAAAATTACGGCAGCCTTTATTCCGGCACTCTTTTGTGCCCTTTTGGGCCTCTTCGTGGCCCACTCTTCCGCCCAGCTCCTCGCCGCCAAGTCGGGCTTCCAACGCGCACTGCGCGCGTGGTACCGCGTCCACGCCCGCCCCCTGCCCTGGCGGTTAAACCCCTCGCTCTACCAGACGGTCGTGAGCGAGTTCATGCTGCAGCAGACGCAGGTGAAGACCGTCCTCCCCTACCTCGCACGCTGGCTGGTGGAGCTGCCGAACTTCGCCGCGCTCGCCGCCGCGCCCGAGTCCCGCGTGCTGAAACTCTGGGAAGGCCTCGGCTACTACTCCCGCGCCCGCAACCTGCACAAGCTCGCCCAAACCATCGCCTCTCGCCCAGTGCCCCGGACCCCGGCCGAATGGCAGGAACTGCCCGGGGTCGGCCCGTACACCGCCGCGGCGATCACCAGCATCTCGTTCGGCGCGCCGGCCGCGTGCGTGGACGGCAATGTCGTCCGTATTCTCGCGCGCCTGACCGCCGACGCCACGCCGTACCGCGACTCCGCCAGTGCGTCGAAGGCCTTCGCGCCGCTCGCCACGGCTCTGCTGCCTGCGACCAACCCCGGCGACCACAACCAGGCGATGATGGAACTCGGGGCCACGGTCTGCTTCCGCCAGAACCCGCTCTGCCTGACCTGCCCCGTGGTGAAATTCTGCGCGGCCGGGCAGCGCGGCGACCCGGAAAACTACCCGAAACTCGCCGCGAAGAAACTGGAGCAAGTCGCGGTCATGCGCGTCTGGATCGAACGCCAGTGCGCGCTCCTGCTTCACCTCTCGGCCGGCGGCGCGCGCCGCTTCGCGAACATCCACGAACTCCCCACCGCCGCGCAGGCCGGCCTGACCGAGGCCGCGGCCACAAAGGGAAAACTCCTCGCGAAGAAACGCCGCGGCATCACGCGCTACCAGATCACCGAGTCAATTTACCGCACCTCGAGTCCGCGTGGAATGCCACCTACCGGCCTCGTCTGGGTGCCCCTTGTGGACCTCGACACCGTCACCCTCTCCGGCCCCCACCGACGCTGGGTGAAGGAGATTCTGGCGGAACGTCCCGCCCCCGAGTCTAGCCGGCGGTGATCCAGAATCGCTGCGTGATGTCCGGGTGGCCGGGCAGGAGTTCTTCCGCATCCAGAACGCCCCCATTCTTGAGGATCGTCTTCACTGATCCCGCATTTCCCTTGTCGGCGGTGACCAGGACCCGCCGAATGCCCTGCGCTTTGGCTTTAATCAGCGTCTCCCGGAGAATCGTCGTGGCATGGCCCAGCCGCCGGGCGGAGGGCCGAATGCCGTAGCCGATATTCCCGCCGATCCGCCTTAATTCGTCCGTCAGACTGTAGCGCAGGTTGGACACCCCCACGACGTGTCCGCCGTTTTCCACGAGCCAGAAAGTTTCGTGCGGCACGAAGCCGGCAGGGAGGTCCTCCCCTCGCGCGCATTTTTCCAACCCGGCAATAAACGCCGGAAAGTCATCGGTGGGAAATTTCAGCGGAAACGGGATGAGCGGCTCCCCGCGCTGCCGAAATTCCTCCACCAAGGACAGGTAGGAGTCCTTCAGTCTCAGGCTGGGCGATTCGAGTTGGGTGCTCAAACGGAAGCTTTCGGGCGACGCGCCTTGAGAAAGGGCCGCTCTTCCAAGGCCGGCTGCCGGTAGCGATAGCCGAGCTTCGGGATCACCTGTACCCATTTGCGCAGGGGCAGCCCCACGGTCCGGGCCGAGGCCATCAGCTTCCCCAACAGGACGCGCATGTTGCTGGTATCGCCGCGGAACCGCCGCTCGAGCAGATCGCTGTAGAGGGTGTCGTAAGTCAGGACGCCGCCTTCCGAGGGAATCAGCAGCTCGATGAGGTCAACTTCGTGCGGAGTGAGATGGACGATTCTTTTCCGGTGCTGCAGCGTGCGCTCGACCGGATCGACGAGGGCGCCGGCAAACGAAAAGGGCGCACGCACGATCCGGGGCGTTTCCCTCCGGACGCGCGGCTGACCGGTGTTATATTTTGCCAGATACTCGACGAGCACTTCAGGGCGCACCGGGTCGCGTTGCACACAATCAGCCCCCAACGCCACCTGCCGGGCTTCGACGGACGCCGGGGTGCCGGCCCCGATCAGCACGACCACATTCGCCGCCGCGGTCATCCCGGCCGCGGCCAGCGCGGCCAGCACATCGTCAGAATAACCATCACCCAACCGGCGGCGGGTCAGGACGATCCTGGGGCCGAGATGTTGCAGCAACTTCCTGAAAGCGCGGAGCGAATCACACTCGGTGCTCGCCCAGCCCCGACTCTCACAGAGCGCCGACAGGGCCACGCGTTCCTGCGGGGCGGGTGAAACAATGGCGATCACGGCAGCACAGGATTGAGTTGATCGCCCCTCGCGAACTCAGGTGGGCAAAACCAACGCCAGGCTGAACTGCTTCGTTTGCGGGTCAACCGGGATGGCCAGCAGGCCGCGGCATTTTTCCAGTCCGACCAGCAGCCCGCGTGAACTCACCGCGGCGAGCGGGCCCTCATCACCCCGAAACCATGCCTCGACTTGGGCCCGGGAAAGCGGCGTAGCCGTCGTGGTTAAGGTGATAAGAACACTGGGATGGCTCGTCAGCGCATGCTTTCGGTTGACCCAGAGAAAACTCCGCAATTGCGGGTCCTTCAGGGCGGCATCGAGTCGCGCCAGATGTTGTCCCCGGATGCTCACCGTTGTGTTGGCGTCAGTCAGGGTCAGGGCCGCGCCGATCGCCGGCACCATCATTAGTAGAAAATCGATGCCTGACAGCCCCTGGAGGGTCAGCCGCGCATCAAATGCGGTAAAATCGACCGCCTTGTTCCCCTTTTCGGCCTGACTCATCCGCGCGGCGATCCCAATGGCTTCACGGATCCCGGAGTCGATCAAAGCCGGGGACGAATCACGGCTGGCGTACGCCGAGTCGAAAAAGCCCGCAGCCACGCTGGCCGCCGCATCGGCGGTCTTCCGCGCTTCCTCGAGGTTGCGCAGGAGCTGGGTGGCGCTGGAATCCGTACGCGCACGAATCGACACCATCGAGGTCGCACTGACCAGATGGGCATGAATCGTGGTGAGCAGATTGGCGGTTTGGAGCAAAGCGTCCCTGGCCGTCTCGGAGGCCACCAACTCAACTTCCCGCTCCATACGCGCCAGGCCCAGATCCTGGTTGATCACTGCGGCCTGCCGAGCCAACGCCTGATCACGCCGCTGGGCCCGGGTCCGGTTAACCCATTCCGGAATTCGGGCCTCAAACCCGTCGCGATCGGGCAGCGGCTTGCCAATAAACTCAAAAACATGGAGTGGAATCGTCCGGCGCAGATTCTCACTCGAGTCAAAGGCGCTGAGGACCACGTACCCAAGCGCGGGATCACTGCGCTGGGCGGCCTCAATAAAGGCCAGCCCGTCCATTTCCGGCATATGAATATCCACCAAGCAGAGGTCAAAGCGCTCGGCAACCAGGGTCCGCAACGCGGTCGGCGCGTCGAAGCAGCAGACCAATTCGTACTGCTTGGCGAGGCGCAGCCGCAGGGACGCATGAATCTGGCGTTCGTCATCAACAACCAGAATGCGGGGAGTGACAAGGTCGATGCTGTGGGTGATCATGAATTCAATAGCGGGGTGGCAAACATGGGGCCGGGCGGGGGCATGGCGGACGCCGGCAGCGGGTGGGCGTTGGCTGTTTGCATAACCGGCAAATCGATGGTGAGGGTTGTGCCGCGACCCGGCTGGCTTTTGACCGAGATCGCCCCGCTGTGGAGGTGCACGATCTTTTGGCAGATGGTGAGGCCGAGCCCGAAGCCACGCACCTCCTCCCCGTATTTCTTGGTCGTGAAATAGGGATCAAATATCTGTTGGATGTTTTCCTGAGCGATGCCGCAGCCGGTATCGGCCACCTGCAGGCAAATCCATCCGCTGCGTCCCCGCATCACCGAAAGATGGACATTTTGGCCACGGCTCGAAGCGTCAATCGCATTGGCCACGACATTAGTCAGGACGCGTTGGAGCAGGACCGCATCCGCCGCGATGGGGCCCGCGTAGTCGGCCGCAGACGAGAGTGAGACTCCGCGCTCGGACGCGCGGGCAGACATCAGTCCGCATACGTCCTCGAAAATACGGTTGATATTGAGCAACTCAAACCGGGGGGTGAGGCGATCGGAGAAAAACAGTGCTTCGCGCACGTAGTCGGTCATTACCCGGACTGAGCGTTTCGCCGCGTCATGAACCTCCCGTTCGGGGGCACCAGGTGGCAACCGCTGCTCCGTATAAACCAGGAACGAGGAGACGGGAGTGATCAAATTGTTGAGATCGTGGGCCAGACCGCGGGACATCATGGCGAGATGCTCCAACTTCGCCTGGATTGCCGCCTGCAGTGTAAGCCGCGAGCGGGTCAGAATATTGTCCATCAATTCGGCAATATTTTGGAGCCGCAGGACTTCCGGGTAAGTAAACGGCCATTCGTTATCTTTAACACCCAGGGCAATGAGCAACGTGGGGGAAGGGCTTCCCTGCGGGACCGCCACCAGCAATCCGAGAGAGTGCTCCGCGAGATAGGCCCGAAGGTCGGCCAGTTGGGCTGTGGACCTTCGTCGTACAAGACTTTCCGGCGTAGCCCAGCCAAATTCGCTTAAGGCCGCATACCCCGGACGGTTTTTGAGAAACTTTAGTTTCCCAGAAACATAGATTTCATCTTGATTCACTAATAACAAAGCAGCGAATGATGCGCCACTCTGTTGACACAATAAGTGTTCAAACTTTTTGCAAAGATGCTCAGGATGCGGCTCGAAACGTGCAAATTCTATAACAGCTTGCCTCTGTTTCGTTAACGCCTGCTCGCCATCGATACCAAGCCATTTTTTTGATTGTCGATCCAGCCAGAAAGCTAATGCACTAAAAATAAATATACTTATAATAATAGTCGCCAACTGCGACATAAAATTTCCTATAATATAACAGCCTATGTAGATACCAAGTCCAAGAATCAATACAAGCGCGAAACGTTGAGCCAATATTGCCAATACCTGTCGCAAATCAAAGACACGGTAATAACAAACCGCCCAAGCTGTAAGTGCACAGGCAAATATTTCGAATAGTCGATTCAGTTGCCTAAGAGTAGGATTCCTAAAATAGTGACTACAAAGCGCGAGCCCCACAGCCAGAAGAGCGATTAGGGCTGTATTTATGACTAGAAACTGCATTTCGATACGCCTAATGCCTATCTGCCTTTGCATCTGCAACCATGACTGTCCCACCAAGTATAGATACACCGCTAACAGCGCAAAATTAGCTTTCGTATAACCGTGACCTCGCTCTAGCCCTGCAGGCAATGAATCAGGTGTATAGTAGTACCAGTCACTAAAACAAAGCGCTGCCAATACCACACAAAGAGCAAGCCATGGTAATGACTTTTGGAACGTTTTTAATTCCCTGGTTCCATTCGCAACTAGCGCTTCTTTTAGAAGCCAGATCGTCCAAGGGATAAACATTGAGACAGCAGATCCGGCACGTAGCATCGTTATTGGACTCGCTGTGTCCCCTTGGGGCAGTACAGCGCATACTCGATTCGCGTAATATATAAAAATCAGGTGCGTCGTTACTATAACCGACATCACGAAGAAAACCTGATTCGTGAATCTTCTTGGGTTGGCACACAGCACCGCAACACCCATACTAAAAGCAAACAGCGCTGCAAATATCGCTAGATTAGCCATGCACGAATTGATAATTTTAAAATACATCCACAAAGATTTCCCTCTGTGATAAGCAATAAAAAGTTACGAACATCTCGCGATGCAGCTAGTGTAACCGTAATAAAAGCGTAATAATTATTTCATCACAAAAAAACTCATCCGGGCATGGTGTATTTCAGATGGATGGCCATTTCCAAGCATCATCCAAAAGCGACTTTACAAGCGCTGCCAGAGTTTCGGCACTCAAGGCTAGAGCGGCTTGTAATGCATCAAATTTTAGTTCGGCGTTGATACTCACGCACCTCAATTCTTCCGGCGTGGTCACCCGCTCAATACGACGAGCTTCCGGAAAGCTCTGCTCGCCACGACGCAATTTCAACTCGTGCAGCATTCGATAATTTATTTCCGCAAGCTCACGGTGCAGTATTCGTTGCACGGCCAACAATTCTCCCCTTTCAAGTTTCCGTATAGCCCAATGATAGTCGCACACGAACGAGTCCGCTAAATTGCGGATTTCTAAGTCGCCAAGCCGTGGATCGGGCACGTCGTTGATTACTTTCCGGTAAAATGGCTCCCATGTTTTTCCACCTTTTAAAAAACGGTAACCCGGCCGCATTACAATTGAGAGGTCTTGTAAGCCGCGGCGAACCCGTCCGGTGCGGCGATGCAAACCCAATTTGACTGCGAATTTAGCCAGCGACATCACGCGAGACGGGAAAATGACAAAATCCGCCTCTACCCCTCCAAGAACCGTATTGATTTTTGGCATGGCCCCAAACCGTGGCGCCCGAACTACATATGCTTTAACCTTCATCTCCGTTACTTCACCCAACCAGGCGGCATCGAAGAATGCACGCGAGTTGGACGTGATGATTTGAAAGTCCCAGTCTGATTGCGCATCTGCACTCCACACCGGATCATTGCTTTCACGAACCTGTGATCCAAACAGCACAAGCGCTTTCACCGATGGCTGCCGTGCCGCCCACGCCGCCATTATTTCTGCAAAGTTTTGCTTCTGAATCACGGTGAACGGACCGAAATCAGGATCTCGGTACCTTCCATGCCGGGGCCGGCGTGGATTTCACCGTGGTGCAGCCGGAGGATTTCCTTCGCAAGAAACACCCCCAGCCGGCCTTGGTTCGGCACGGCGCCTTCCACCGGCTCGGGCAGGATGCCCTCGAGTTCGAGGTGCTTGCCTTTGATCGAGAACAGCGCGGTGAGCTCGGTGCCAGTGCCGGTCGAGCGGACCTGCAGGGAGAGCTCGCGGGAGCCCAGCTCGCCGCGGTTCTCCGCCACGCTTTGGATCAGCGAGCGCAGGGCAAAGTCCAGGAGCTTGAAATTCAGCGTCAGAATCACCGGGTCGGGGCCGACTTCCACGCGCACCCCCAGCGAGCGTCCGAGCGATTGCGCCAGCTCCCGGATGTCCGTCGGCGCGGCGTCGGATTCATGCAGGGCATGCATGAGTCCAATCTGCTCGTTCAGCACCTCCAGCTTCGCCACGTCGCTCTTGACGGTTTCCAGCAGCGGCGGGGAAAGGGGCTGCTCCGGCGTGCTTTGGCGGAAGGTCGCCAGCGACACCAGGGCGTTGCCGAACTCGTGGTTCAGCGTCAGCGCAAGCTCGCGGAGCAGGTTGCGGCGGCTCGTCTGCTGGCGGCTCGCGGCATCGTGCACTTCCCCACTCGCTTCCTCCCAAAACGCCCAGACGCCGCCGGTTTCCGCCACCATGCCCGCGCTGGCCCGGAACGGCTGGTCTGCACTCGGCGACACCCGGCAGACTTCCCGGGAACGGCGCGCGTGTCCGATCAGGTCCCGCACGACCAGCGGCACCTGGCGCGGCACGCTTTCATCCGGTGCCAGCACGAGCGTACTGGGCAGGTATTTCACCCCGAGGCGGGTTTGTTCGGCCAGTTGGTGCAGCCGGCCCAGTTGGGCCGACTTGGCCAGAAAATGACGGAGCAGCCGGGCAAAGAACACGGCGCGAGTCCGGTCCGAGTCATCGTAGGGCTCGCCGTCGTCCCGGATGCCGAGCGCAATCAGGCCCAACAGCCGGCCGTTGTCGTGGATCGGAACCAGCAGGCGGGCCCCCCAGAGCGCGAGGCGGTTGCGGACCGCCAGCTCGGCCACGGGATCAGCCGGGCCGTCCCAGTTCGCACCGTCGATCACCGCCGGATGATTCTCCAACAGGCTCACAATCGGATCATCGGCGAGAAAAAACGAGGTGCCGCGGTCGGCGCGAAAACCATCAGCCTCGCGCAGGAAAAACACCGCATGGGAGGCCCGGAGCAACTGGCGCGATGCCCGGCGAAACTCGGCAATAAGCCGGTCGCGGGTGTCGAGGTTCTCCACGGCCCCCTCGAGAAAATCCCAGAGTTCCGCCGCATCCGCGGCCCCGGCGGCCCGGGGGGTCACCTTGGCCGGCTCGGGCCGGCGGGCCTTGTCGCTGAGCAGCTCGACCATGGACTGCTTCTCCGCGACTTCCTCCACCAACGGGAGCAATTCCCGGAGGCGGATGGCGCTTTCCTCGTAGGATAGGTAGACCCGGGCCCGTCCGGCCATGCGGGCTTGTTCAAACGGTAGACTGCGCGGCTCGCCGACGTAGATGGTCGGACACTTCGCCAGCGACCGGGGCAGGATGGTCTCGGAAGCAGCATCCAGCACCACCACGGCCGCAAACCCCGGCGACGAACCCGACGAAAACGTGGAGGGGGTCAGACGCAAAGCCGAGCGCCCAGGCGGCAGCTGGCGCTCCCAGGAGTCCGCCAGGGCAGTGTCGGCAGTTGCGAGGATGACTAGGCTTGGCATGGAAAGGTGATTCGGAAGGTCGCACCGCGACCGGGCACGGCCGGATCGACCGTGATGGTCGCGTTAAGGCCGGTGAGGATGTCGCTGCAGATGGCGAGTCCAAGTCCAAAGCCAGAGGACTTGGTGGACTGGAAAGGCTGGAAAAGCCGGGGCCGGATATCCGGGGCGATGCCCGGACCGCTGTCCTCCACCGTGACTTCCACCTGGTTGGGCAGGTTGCGGGTCGAGAGCCGCACCCAGCGCTCGCCCCCCCGGGCCTCGAGCGCCTGGATGGCATTGAAGCAGAGATTGAGCAGCACCTGCTTGGCCGCGGAGGCATCCGTGTGGACGCGATCCGGCTTGGCCTGAAAGTCCGTGATGAACTGGATCTGTTTGTCCGTCGCCTTGGCCACCACCAGTTCCAGCGTGCTGTTCAGCACCGTATTCAGCTCGATGAGCTGCGCCGAGTAAACCCGGGGCGAGGCCAGGTCGAGCAGCTGTTCGGTCAGCCGGTCAATGCGCATGACCTCGTCGCCAATCAGATGAAAAAATTTATCCCGGAAAACCGGGTCCTGATAGTGGTTGGGCAGGAGCTGCACAAACGCCTTGATTGAAACCAGCGGGTTGCGGATCTCATGCGCGAGACTCGCGCCGAGCAGGCCGACCGTCGCGAGCTGTTCGGCGCGCTGGGCCTTGACGGAAAAGTGGGCGCGTTCGAGTGCGTTCTCGATGATCGAGGCCAGTTCCTGCAACTGGTTGACCTGCGGGTAGGTGAATGGCCGGCGCGAGGCCGCAATGCCCACGCCAATCAATGCCTTCAAGGACGGACCTTCCACCATGACGAGCACTCCGAGCCCATTAGCATCCAGAAACTCCTGCAATGCCTGTCGGTCGGGGGTTAAGCGTTCCCGGGCCAGTCGCTCGGGCGTGGCCCACCCCAGCAGAAGCATGGCCCGCATCACTGCACCGTCATCCGGGAGATCCAGGCCGCCACCCTGGAGCGGTCCCTTCACCCCCGACATCACGAGCGCCGTCTCGCTATGCCCCCAGCCCTTCAGGACGGCAACGAACGCGGATTCAAGTTTGTTGACGTGGGATTCACCTTGTGCTGCCGCGAATGCGGCCTGCCGGGCGGCCGTCGCTTCCGGATAGAAATGAAACATGCGGTCCAGCCAGCCGTTGAGCGTCACCGCAAGCCCCAGCACCAAGGCCGTGGTGGCAATAAATCCGAACGGTTCCGGCAAGAAAGTCCGCAGGGCCCAATCAAAGACATAGGCGGCGCAAGCGACCGCAACGACCAGGATTAGTTTTTGCAGTCCGACGAGGACAATCTGCCGGGCGTCGAAGATTCGGTGGGTCGTAATCGCAAACGCAGTACCGGCGTAAAACATGAAGACCGTCCAAGGCTGCAGCCGAATAAAGAGCGGATCCCGCGTGATATCGGCCAATGCCATCATTCCGAGAACTGCGACGGCGATAACGCATCCTCCCACCAGCCACACCTGAAGCTCCAACCGACGAACACCGCCAAGTTTCGTAACGTTTTTGTAAGCATCCCGAAAAAGATAGCCATACGTACCGATGCTCAGTCCTACATAGGCAAAATAGCCTAACCCATGGAGCCGATGTTCACTCGTCGAATACGACGGAATAAAGGATTCCGTGAAAGGAACGATCACAAGAAACCCCGTGACGATCAGCCACACCCAGTTGCGCCGAAGCCAGGTCAGCGCGGACGGCTCCCGCCGATCCACGATGTTTTGCTGGATCATCCAGATGTGCAGGGGCAGCGCGCCACCCACGGAGCAGGACCACTTCAGCCAAAACAGGCCTTCATTCGAGGTGAGCGCCAGATTCAGGATAATCAACCAGACGGCGACGTGCAAGGAACCCGTAAAAAAGGCACGGTTCAGCACCCGCTGCGGGTTGGCCCAGAAGGCGGCAAAGCCGACAGCGGCGACCGCGATCGCCGCCACCACCGTGGGATTGAAGACTACTGATTGAGCACCAAACATGCGTTTGCGCCCGACAGGCCATGCGCGTTGATCAGGGTGTTGCGGTGCGCGATATAGCGCGTCTTGCCGCTCAGGTTCAACGGACAGCTGGGATCCGGGTGCTCCCAATTGACGGTCGGGGGAATGGCGGAACGGGACAGGCCCAGCGCCGCGCAGCCCACCTGGATGGCGCCCGCGGCCCCGAGGGGATTGCCGATGGCACCCTTGAGCGAGACGGCGGGAATGGCGGCCAGTTCCGACCCGAAATAGTCCTGCAGCACCCGCGCCTCGGCCGCGTCCAAGGTCTTGTGTCCCGGGCCCCAGGCGCTGATGCACTCGATGTCACGCGGCCGGAGGCCCGTGTTGCCCAGCGCCAACCGCATGGCCTCCGTCAGGCCGGCGCAGGGCGAAGCCGCCGGGTCGGAAGCGTAGCTGTAGCCGCCAACAAAAGCATAACCCGGCCGGGGGCTGTTCTCGGACTCGAGCACCATGATGCAGGCGCCCTCCCCGATGACCCCGGTCGTGCGCCACTGGTCGAAGGGCCGGCACTGCCGTTCGGGATGATCGGGATTGCCCGGGGCCAGCCCGGCCAGCTTGAGTTCCAGCATCGGGTGAAAATAAAGCGGGGCCTCCGCGCCGCCGCAGACCGCAACCTCCGCCTCACCGTTTGCGATCATTTCGGCCGACCGGCCGATCGCGTCCAGACCGGAACAACAGGCGCTCTGCAGCGACATCGCGCGCGTCGTCCCGCCGATGGCCTCGCCCACTGCGGCGCCGATGGCGCTGACGAGCGCTGTGGTCACGGAGGTCGGCAGGGCGTTGATCGGCCCCTTTTTCACGATGATATCCACGCCTTTGTTGATCACGCCGAAATCCATCAGGGTCGCCCCGATCATGACGATCGCACCGTGACCCCGCAATTGCTGCAGCGTGATGCCGGCGTCCTGCGCCGCCAGGGTGGCCGCCGCGAGGGCAAACTGCGTGTGGCGGGGCATGCGTTTCCCCGTGACATTCGGCAGGTAATCCTCGAGCCGGAAATCCCGCACGTCAGCCGAGACAAAGGCCCCCGCCTCCTCCGGAAACTTGGTCGACAGCCGCACGCGGCTCACGGGCTCCAGAATCCCCTTCCAAAACGCCTCCTTGCCAATACCCGCCGGCGTCACGAACCCGAGACCGGTGATTTTAACGCGTCGGCGTTTCATGGCGCGCTCAGGACGCCGCCGGGAACACCATTCGCACCACGGAACCTTTGCCGGCGGCCGATTCCAGAACCATGGTCGCACCATGTGTGCCCAGTAGGTGGCGGCAGATGCTCAGGCCGAGGCCCGTGCCGTTTTCCTTGCTGGTAAATCCACCCTTCAGCGCCCTGCGCATCCGCTCGGGATCCATGCCGGTTCCATTATCCGTCACCGTCATCTCGATGCGGTCGCCCGCTCGCACCACCACGACCGTCAGCTGCGTGGACCCGGCCTCCAGCGCGTTCTTGAAGACGTTCTGGAACACCCGCATCAGCTCGAATTTCGAGCCGCGGATCATGGCCGACTCCAAGCCCGTAAAACCGATCGCCACCGAGCCAAAAAAGACCACCGACTGCACCTCCTGCGCGATCCGCACCAGGTCGAGTAGCGCAAACTCCGCCGCTTGCTTCGACGCCAGGCGCCAGTTTTCCGAGAGGTGGTGGCAATACTCCGCCGCTTTCTCGACCAGATTGGCATACTCGAGCAGCCGGCGACCGCGCTCCGGATCCAGCTGTGCGACCGACCGGGCCTCCTCGACCAGCAGCGTTGCGTAGCCGATGACCACAGTCAGGGGATTGTTCAGGTCGTGCACCAACTCGACCGAGGCTCGCGCCTGCCAGATCTGGGGTTCCTTCTGGTCAATCTCGCGCTTGAGCGCGGCGTTCATCTCCACCACGTCGCGGTTGATCTTGGCCTGGTGCCGGCGCACCCCCGTGGCCGCCGCCTGCTTGCGCGCGGCGTCCAGCAGCTCGGCAATATCCGGCGGTTTGCGGAGGTATTGGTTGGCCCCGCCCACCATCGCCTGCTGGGCCGTGTTCAGGGTGCCGTAACCCGTCAACATAATCACCGAAACATTGGGGTCGATCTTGCGCAGCTCTTCCAGTGCGCGGATGCCATCCATTTCGGGCATCCGGATGTCCATCACCACGAGCGCATAGGGCTTTAATTTAATCCGGTTCAGCGCCTCCATCGCCCGGTCGGCGGTTTCGACCGTAAATTCCGACGACAAGGTAAAGGCAATCGATTCACGCGGACCGTACTCATCGTCGACGACCAGCACCAACGGTTTTTCGCCGGCGGCCAACTTGGTCGGGGAGGGTTGAGTCTGCATGATTTCGGTCAGCGGCGTGGGTTCGGCCGGTTTCCGGGTAAATAACTCACTGAGAGCATGACGCGTGTTTGCAGAGTAGCCCAACTTCTGTCAAGAAACGCATCCGGGGTTGATTTGCCCCCGCCAGCCCCAAACCATCCCATCGTGACGACCTTTTTCATCGCGCTCCTCGCCGCCGTTTTCGCCGCGGTTTTCACGGTCCTTTTTTTGCGCGAACGCCAGGCCGGCCAGATCGAGCGATTGCGCAGCCGCGAGGAGGAGAATCTCCGCCTCACCGCCGAGGTCGCGACCTTGCGCGCCGAGTCCGCCCGGCTTTCCACCCTCAATACCCAGCTCCAAACCCAGCTCACTGCCGAGCGCGATGCGCAGGTCCGGCTGACCAACGAATTCAAGGCCCTTTCCGCCGACGCCCTCAGCCGGAACAACACCTCGTTTCTGGAGCTGGCCAAGGAGTCCTTTTCCAAGCTCCAGCAGGCCTCCGTGGGCGACCTCGATAAACGCCAACAGGCCATCGACGCCTTGGTCAAGCCGCTCAAGGAATCCCTCCAGCAGGTGGACACCAAGATCGCCGCCATTGAAAACGCCCGCAAGGAGGCCTACGGCACCCTCACCGAACAGCTCCGCTCCCTCAACACCGCCCAGCTCCAGCTCCAGAGCGAGGCCAGCAAGCTCTCCACCGCCCTCCGTTCCACCACCACCGCCGGCACCTGGGGTGAACTCCAGCTCCGCCGCGTCGTCGAGATGGCCGGCATGGAAAACTACTGCGATTTCTCCGAACAGCAGACCGCCGGCGCCCTCCGCGCCGACCTCGTCGTCCGCCTGCCGGGCGGCCAGCAGATCGTCATCGATGCCAAGGCCCCCCTCGACGCCTACCGCGAGGCCGCCAACGCCCCCGACGAGCCCACCCGCGCCGCCAAACTGGCCGAACACGCCGCCAAGGTGCGCGGCCACATCGATGCCCTCGGCGCCAAAAACTACTGGGAGCAATTCCAGCCGTCCCCGGAATATGTCGTGCTGTTCCTCCCCGGCGACCAGTTCCTCTCCGGCGCGCTCCAGTCCGACCCCACCCTCATCGACCGCGCGATCTCTCGCCGCATCCTGCTGACGACGCCCGCCTCCCTCATCGCCCTGCTCAAGGCCGCCGCGTACGGCTGGCGCCAGGAGGCCGTCTCGAAAAACGCCGAGACCATCGCGACCCTCGGCCGCGAGCTGTACGACCGCGTCGCCACCTTCGCCGAACACATCGAGAATGTCGGCACCGGTCTCAAGTCCGCCCTCGGCCATTACAACAAAGCCGTCGGCTCCTACGAGGGCGCCCTCCTCCCCGGCGCCCGCAAGCTCGCCGAACTCGGCGCCAAGGGCGCCAAGGACCTGCCTGCCCCCGGCCCCATCGAGATCGCCCCGCGCGAGATCACCAAGCGCTCCTGAGCCATGGACGATTTCTCCGCACTGACCGGCCATTGGCAGATCGTGTCCGCCGAACTGGCCGGGGAAAAAATGCCGGAGCTCATCACCCACCAGATCGAACTCGAACTCGGTCCCGGCACGTACACGGTCCGCTTCAAAGGCGAGATCGCGGACCAGGGAACTTATACTTTCGGCGACCCTTCCGGCGTGCAGTCGCTCCTGCTCCAGGGCGTTACCGGCACCAACGCGGGCCGTACGATCCCCGCGGTCTATCGCTTTCAGGGTTCCCAATTGCAGGTGTGTTACGGACTCGATGGCCAGCTGCCCGCAACCTTCGCGTCAAAATCCGGCAGCGCCCAGTTCCTCGCCACCTACCGTCGGCGACCATAAAGGTGGGCGGCGACGTCCCTGTCGCCGCATTCGCCTTCTTCCTTCTGCCTTCCCCTCTCCCTCTCTCCCTCTTTCCCTTTCTCCCTCTTTCCCGTGCACGTCACCCAGCTGTTCCTCTACCCCGTCAAATCCCTGCGCGGCTTCGCGGTGACTTCCGCGGACGTTGACGCCCTGGGCTTCGTCGGCGACCGGCGCTTCCTCGTGGTGGACGCGAACCACCAGTTCCTCACCCAACGCACGCACCCGCGCATGGCGCTGATCGACACCGCCCTCACCGCGCGGGATCTCATTCTCCGCGCACCGCACGGCGGCTCCTGTTCCGTGCCGCTGCGCGCGACCGCGCCGGCCGAGTTGCTGACCGTCCGCATCTGGAAAAGCGAGGGACTGCTCGCCGAGGACTGCGGCGTCGAGGTGGCGGTGTGGCTGTCCGATTTTCTCCGCCACCCCTGCAAGCTCGTCCGCATCGGCGAAAAATTCTCGCGCCCCGTCCTGAAAGCCTCGGCCCGGCCCGGCGACCTGTTCAATTTCTCCGACGGCTGTCCCTTCATGATCCTGTCCGAGGCCTCGCTCGCCGACCTCAACGCCCGCCTCGACGAACCCCTGCCCGTGGACCGCTTCCGGCCGAGCTTCGTGATCAACGGTTCCGCTGCGTTTGCCGAGGACACGTGGACGCGCTTCCAGATCGGCCACGTGACGTTCCGGGCCGCCGGCCCCTGCTCGCGCTGCGCCATCACGACCACCAACCAGCTCACGGCCGAGCGCGGCAAGGAACCGCTCCGCACGCTTGCGCTCTACCGGCGCGACGCGAAGGACCCCACCGACGTCAACTTCGGCCAGAACGTAATCCACGAGTCCAAGTCCGGCACCGTCCGCGTCGGCGACGCCGTGGAATTATTATAGGGCGGGATCGCTGATCCCGCCGTTCTTCACTTCGCTTTCCGCATCGTTGCAGGGCGGGGTCACCGAACCCCACCATCCGATTTGGGTGGCGCGCTGTACCGAACCGCAGAGCGCAATCGGCGGGATCAGTGATCCCGCCCTACCTCGATTCTCACCAATCCCCGCTCACCCGCCCGCGCCGCGACTTGTGCTTCGCCCGGTGCTTCTTGGCCTCGATCATCTTGATCTTCTGCCCGTAACTTTTCTGCCGCGTCCGGCGCCGTTGCGCCTCCCGGGTCTGCTCCGCCGCCTGCGCCGCATTCCGCACCCGCGCCTCGAGTTTTGCCGTCAGTTCCGCCCAAGCCAGCCCGCGATTCGCTGCTTGGGAGCGCTCCGCCTGGATGCGCACCTCGGTGCCGGTCGGCCGGTGACGCAGCCAGACCGTCGAGGAGGTTTTGTTGATTTTCTGGCCGCCCGGGCCCGATCCGCGCACAAACCGTTCATCCACGTCCTCTTCGCGCACACTCAAGGCGACGAGCCGGCGGTGGATTTGGGGTGGTAAAGGCATGGCGGCGGCTTTTTCCTGATGGAAACTTATCTCCGGCTTCGGAGTCATACCACCCCCGGCCCTCCCTTCAACTTTTTCCCCATGATTAACGGTCCCGCCTGGTCAGAGAAACTTCGCAATGAAATCGGCAAGGCCGTCATCGGCCAGGACGCCGTCATCGAGCGCCTCCTCGTCGCGCTCCTCGCCAACGGCCACGTCCTCCTCGAGGGCATGCCCGGCCTCGCCAAGACGCTCCTCGTCAAGTCCCTCGGCACCGCGCTCGGCGTCCAGTTCGAGCGCATCCAGTTCACGCCCGACCTGCTCCCCAGCGACGTCGTCGGCACGATGATCTTCCAGCCCAAGACCGGCGAGTTCTCGCCGCACCGCGGCCCGATCTTCGCCAACCTCGTCCTCGCCGACGAAATCAACCGCGCCCCCGCCAAGGTCCAGAGCGCCCTGCTCGAGGCCATGCAGGAGCGCCAGGTCACCATCGGTGGCCACACCCACCCGCTGCCCAAGCCGTTCTTCGTGATGGCCACCCAGAATCCCATCGAGCAGGAGGGCACCTATCCGCTCCCCGAGGCGCAGACCGACCGCTTCCTTTTCAAACTCATCGTGGACTACCCGAGCGCCGCGGAGGAATCCTCCATGATGCAGCGCTGGGGCCAAGTCACCCAGCAGCCCTCGCTCGTCGCCGCCTCCAGCGGCGAGGAACTGCTCGCCCTCCGCACCGCGGTGGACCGGCTCCATGTCTCCCCCGCCGTCCAAGGCTACATCCTCGCCCTCGTCCGCGGGACGCGCGCCCTCGCGGAACCCGCCCCGGGCGCCAAGCGCTACCTCAACTTCGGCGCCTCCCCGCGCGCCTCCCTCGCCCTCTACCAGGCCGGCCGCGCCCTCGCCTGGCTCCGCGGTCAGGACTACGTTTCCCCCGCGCTCATCCAGGAACTCGCCCCCGACATCATGCGCCACCGCATCGGCCTGACCTACGAGGCCGAGGCTGAGGAAATCTCCCCCGACAAGATCATCGCCCAGGTCGTCACCTCGACCCCAGTGCCCGCGCAGTGAGTCCGTTCGCCCGCGAATCACCCGAATCGCCGCGAATCATGATCTGCCATTCGCGTTGATTCACGTAATTCGCGGGCCACTCCGATGCCAATCGAAAATCAAACTTCGAAAATCGAAAACCCCCTCGCGCTCCTGCGCCAGCTGGAGTGGCGCGTACGCCATGCCGTCGAGAATGTGCTGAGCGGCGAGTACCGCTCCACCTTCCGCGGTCGCGGCATGGAGTTCGACCAGGTGGTGAAATACGAGTTCGGCGACGACGTGCGCGACATCGACTGGAACGTCACCGCGCGCCTGGGCGAGGCCTACCGCAAGAAATTCGTCGAGGAGCGCGAGGTCACCCTGCTGCTCGTGTTTGAGGATTCCCCGTCCCTCCATTTCGGTTCCGGCGCGCAGTCCAAACGCGAGGCCCTGCTCGAGCTCGCCGGCCTCGTCATGCTCCTCGGCGCGGTCAACCGCGACCGCGTCGGCTTCGTCCACGCGTCACCCGGCGGCAACCTCATCCGCCAACCGGTCCGCGGCCGCGGCGCCATCCTCCACGCCGCCGCCACCCTGCTCTCCCGCCCCGCCCCCGCGCCCACCGACGGCCCCGCGGAAATCCCCTGGCGGTTCCTCGCCCGCGCAGCGCCGAAGCACAGTATCTTCCTCTGGCTCGGGGATTTTCCTCCCCGCATCGAGCCCGAGGGCTGGGGCGTCCTCCAAAACCGGTACCAGACCATGGGCTTCCGCGTGGACGATCCGTGGGAACGCGCCCTGCCGGCGCAGGAATCCTTCGCCGCCTACGATCCCACCGCCGGCCGGCTCGTCACCCTCGAGGGCAGCGCCGCCGAACGCGCCGCGCACGCCACGTGGGGCGTCCAGCGCGAGGCCGCCTGGTCCGCCCTGTTCCCCAACCGGCTCAGCCGCCTCGTCGTCGGCACCGACGAGAACCGCCTCGATGCCCTCGTGAAATTCTTCCACGCCCGCATGCGCGCCGGCGTCCGGAGCTGAGCGCAAGGGGCAAGGACCAAGTAACAAGCACCTGATGACTCCGCTCTCTGTATCATCCTCTTGCTCCCTGGCACTTGCTCCCTGGCACTTGCCGATCGGCACGTGGACCGTGCCGATCGGCCACGGCTACGTGCTGCAGAATCCCGAATGGCTGCTCGCCGTGTTCGCCATCGGCCTCGTCTTCCTGCTCCGCCAGCGCCGCCGTGTGCCCGTGCTCCTCGTGCCGTTCGCCGCCGCCTGGCACCGCCCGTCGCTCGCGTCGTTCTCGCGCTGGCCCGTCGGCCTCGCAGTCGTGGGCCTCGTGTTGCTGACCGTCGCCCTCGCCCGTCCGCAGCACGTCGAGGACAAGCGCGAGGTCCGCTCCCAGGGCTACGACATCATGCTGGCGATCGACCTCTCCGGCTCGATGCTCGCCGAGGACTACGAGAAGGACGGCGACCGCATCAACCGCCTCCAAGCCATCAAGCCCGTCATCCAGGCTTTCATCAACGACCGCCACAGCGACCGCATCGGCATCGTCGTTTTCTCCGGCCGCGCCTACACCCTTGCGCCGCTCACCTTCGACCACGACTGGCTCGGCAAGCAGACCGAGCGCCTGAAGATCGGCCTGATCGAGGACGGCACCGCCATCGGTGACGGCCTCGGCGTCGCCCTCACCCGCCTCGAGCAGGCCAAGCGCGAAAGCGGCGGCAAACGCTCCGGCGCCTTCGTCGTGCTCCTCACCGACGGCGTCAACAACCGCGGCGCCCTCACCCCCGAGCAGGCGACCGAGATCGCCCGGACCCGCGGCGTGCCCGTCTACACCATCGGCGCCGGCAAGGACGGCATCGTCCCGTACCCCGTGTTTGACGACAAGGGCCACAAGATTGGCTACCGCCGCATGATGGCCGACCTCGACGAGGAAGCCCTGCGCCGGATTTCCGCGCCCACCGGCGGACATTTTTTCCGTGCCGCCGACACCGACACGATCCAGTCCGCCTTCAAGGCGATCGACAAGGCGCAGAAGATCGAATTCCAGGCCAAGAGCTACCTGATCACGACGGAGCTCTTTTACTGGACCGCGGCCCCCGGCCTGTTCGCCCTCCTGCTCGCCGCGCTGTTTGCCCGTCCGCTCTGGCAAAGGGAGGCCGTCGCATGACTTTCGCCTGGCCCCAACTTTTCTGGCTGCTGCTGATCCCCGCCGCCCTCCTCAGCGCGGAGTTCGCCCGCCGGCGGCGCGCGGCCGGCGGGGTTCATCCCAAGATCCGGCAGGCCGAGGCCGGTGTCCACAACCTGACCTTCGTGACCACGCCCGCCCGGCGGAATCGCGCGCGGATTTGGCTCGGCGTGGGCCTGGCCCTCTGTGTGGTCGCCCTCACCCGTCCGCAGTGGGGCCGCATCGAGGAGCCCGTCTTCGACCAGGCCCGCGAAATCCTCATCGCGATCGACCTCTCGAAATCAATGCTCTCGCAGGACGTGCGGCCCTCCCGCCTCGAGCGCGCCAAGCTCCTCACCCAATCCCTCCTCGAAAAACTCACCGGCGAACGCGTCGGCCTCGTGTCGTTCGCCGGCACCGCCTTCCTCCAAAGTCCGCTCAGCTCGGATTACGAAATCCTCCGCGAGTTCCTGCCCGCGATGGGCCCGGACTTCCTCCCCGTGGGCGGCACCAACTACCGCGCCCTCATCGAGACCTCCCTCGCGGCGTTCGGCACCGGCACCGCCGACCGCTTCCTCATCGTGCTCAGCGATGGCGAGGCGACCGACGACGACTGGCAGTCCGCCGCCGCAGAACTAAAGAAAAAGGGCATTCGCATCATCAGCCTCGGCATCGGCACGTCCGCCGGCGCCATGATCCCCGACGGCGCCGGCGCCTTCGTGAAGGACGAGCGCGGCGCTGTCGTCCTCTCAAAACTCAACAGCAGCACGCTGCAGGAACTCGCCTCCGTCACCGGCGGCACCTACCGCGACGCGAGCACCTGGCTCGATCTCGCCAACGTCCTCAAGGCCACCGTCGAGGCCGGACAGAAGGGCAAGTTCCTCGAGAAAAACACCGTGCGGCTCGTCGAACGCTTCCAGTGGCCCCTCGCCTTCGGGCTCTGGTGCCTGCTGGTCAGTTTCTGCTACGAATTCCCTGTCCGCCCGCGCCCGCGCAACCTCAAGCTCGCGCCCGCCGCCAGCCGCACCCCGGCGCCCGCCCGCCCCGGCGTCGCCGCGCTGTTCCTCAGCGGCCTGCTCCTCGCGGGTCTCGGCCTGCCCGCCACCGCCCGGGCCGTCGCCGACCCCGCCGCGCCGCTCGCCAAGATTGTCGGCCGCCTCTCCGCCAAGGACGACCGCAGCGCCCGCGACTGGGCCGAATTCGCCCACGAAACCGTCAGCTGGGGCCAGCGCATCCAGGATGACCAGAAACAGGTGCCCGAGGGTCCCGTGCGCGACGCCCTCACCGCCGTCGGACTCGGCGCCAAACTCGATCCCAAATCCGCCGACTGGCCCAAGCTGCAGCAGGATCTCGAGGCCCTGCTCCAAAAACCCGAGCAGAAGAAAAAGGATCAGCAGCAACAGCAGCAGAACCAACCGCAGCAAAAGCAGGACCAGCAGAGTCAGGATCAGCAAAAACAGCAGCAGCAGAATCGATCCCAGCAGGACTCCCAGTCGCAGGGAAATCCGCAGCACCAAAAGGACCCGCAGCCGCAGCCACAGAATTCCCCACAAAACCAGAAGCCCAACCCGGCCGATAAAAAACCGGGGCAGTCCGCCTTCGGTGACATGCAGCCGCGCGACCCGCAGGCCCAGCCACCCTCCCATCAAACCCAGAAGGTCGGAGGTGTTCCCGAGAAAAAGGAGGGCGACAAGGTCCCGGTGGACCCTGCCCTCGCCCTGCCGCTGCAGAAGCTCGACCAGCTCCGCAACCAGGATTCCCCCGCCGAACTCTTCCAACTGATGGACGCCGACAACAAGCCGGTCGCGTCCAAGAAAAAAGGCAAAGACTGGTAACTCTCATGCGCCGTTTCCTCGCTTTCATTTTCCTCTGCTCCCTCACCCTGTCCGCGGCCCACGCCCAGACCGTGCACTGGGAAGGTGCGGACGATTCCTCCGAGCTCCAGCTCATCTACGAGGATTGCGCCCCCGACGGCGACCCGAAGCTGCCCGCCATCGAGGAATCAGTGCTCTCGCTCACGGGCCAGTCGTCGCAAACCACGATTTCCAACGGCTCGTTCTCCCGCTCGACCGTCCTCACGTACAACTCCCGTGCCCGCCACGCCGGCGTCACCCTGCAGATCCCGGCCTTCACCGTGCCGACCAACAAGGGCCCGATCCGGGTCCTGGCCTTCACCGGCGGCGCCCCGCGCGTCATCCCCGACTCCACCGTCAATGCCCGGCTCATGACCGGCTCCACCACACTCTGGGCCGGCGAGGTGTTTCCCCTCACCTACGTCCTCGACGCTTCCCGCCGCAATTTCAACCAGCTCGCCAGCAACATCGACTGGGCCGCCGGCGCGCTGATCACCGAAGACTGGTCGAAGCCCGAGCCCAACGAGCGGTCCCTCAACGGCGAGCCGCGCATCAACATCGTCTACAAGACCCGCGCCTACGCCAAGACCCCCGGCCCGCTCACGCTCAATCCCGCCACCCAACTCGTGCGCATCGCCACCGGCAACATCGGCTTCGGCCTGTTCCAGCAGCAGCGCGTCGAGGAACTTTCCATCACCACCAAGCGCCCCGAGCTCATCATCCGCGCCCTGCCCACGCCCATCGTCTCCGGCTTCACCGGCGCCGTCGGCCAGTTCAAGCTCATCTCCAAGGTCGTCCCCAGCACCGCCGCCGTCGGCGAACCCATCACCTGGACGCTCGAGCTGAGCGGCTCCGGCAACTGGCCCGAAATCGCCGGACTGCCGCAGCGCGAGGTCTCCAAGGATTTCCAGGTCGTCCAGCCGCAGGCCAAGCGCACGCCCGCCGAGGGCAAGCTCTTCGACGCCACCCTCGCCGAGGACGTCGTCCTCGTGCCCACCCGCCCGGGCACGTACACGCTCGGCCCGGTTTTCTTCACGTACTTCGACCCGAAGTCCGGCAGCTACCAGACGCTCTCCACGCCGCGCACCACGGTCACCATCACCGCGGCGGCACCCGTGAACCCCGGCATCCAGCTCCCGAAGATTGCCGGCGCCACCCCTCCGACCCCGGTTGAAACCGCGCCCGCGACTCCCGCCCCCGAAGTTCCCACCGCTCCCGCCGCCATCCCGCGCGACCCGCTGCCGGCGACCGGCAGCACGGCCATCCCGCGGCCCTTTGCTCAATGGCTGCTCCTGCTCGCTGCGCCGTTTGTCGCACTCGGACTGCTTTGGGGCATCCTCGCCCTGCAGCGCGCGCGGCAGACCGATCCCGTGCGCTTTCGCCGCACCGCCCGTTCCCGCCTCGCCGCCACGCTCAGGCAGCTCCAGACGGCAAGCCCGGCCCGCCGCCCCGCCCTGCTCCTCGCGTGGCAGCACGACACCGCCGTGCTCTGGGAAATTCTGCACGCCGCCCCGCCGGCCGCCGCGTTGACGGACGCCACGTGGTCCGCGCTCTGGACCGAGTCCGACCGCGCGCTCTACAGCGCCAATCCCGCTGACCTGCCCGCCGACTGGGTCCCGCGCGCCGAGGCCGCCCTCGAGGCGAAGCGCGTACCCGGCTTCTCCCCCTTCTCCGCGTTCCTGCCCCGCAACCTGTTCCCGCTCCTGCTGGCCGTGCTCGCCACCGCCGCACTGCTTTCGCCCTCACTCCGCGCGGAGGATGGCACCACCGCGTACCGCCGCGCCGATTTTTCCGCCGCTGAAAAAGCCTGGCGCGAAGCCGTCGCCCAGAACCCCGCGGAGGCCAGCGCCCGCTACAACCTCTCGCTCGCGCTTGCCCAGCAGGATCGCTGGGACCTCGCCATGGCCCACGCCACCGCGGCGTTTGTGCAGGCGCCCGACAACGAGCACATCCGCTGGCAGTTCACCCTCGCCGCCGAAAAATCCGGCTACCTGCCTGCACCCCTCGCCGCCTTCCCGCATCCCGGCCCGCTCCAATCCCTCGCCCACCTCGCGTCGCCCGCCGGCTGGCAAACCTGGTTCATTGTCGCGTCGACCCTCATCGCGGGGTCCATCGGTCTCCTGCTCTTCGGCGCCTACCACTCGCGCTCCCGCCTCCGGAACGCCCTGGCGTTGCTGCTGCTCATCGGCGGCGTGTTCCTCGGCGCGGTCGCGGTGACCGGATTCCTCGCCTACGGCGAAACCGCCGATGCCCGCGCCGTCATCGCCTGGCACGGCGGCATCCTCCGCTCGATTCCCACCGAGGCCGACACGACGCAGAAAACCACCACGCTCGCCCCCGGCAGCATTGCGGTCATCGACCAAACCTTCCTCGGCTGGGTCCGCCTCTCGTTCGCCAACGGTCAAACCGGCTGGGTCCGCCAGGACGACGTGGTCCCGCTGTGGCGCTAGGAGCGCAGCGGCGGAATTCGCCGTCGCTTACCTATTTCTCCACCGGCCACGGGTTGTCGAACGGGCTCCAGCCGCCTTCGTAGCGCGCGAAATGGGTGAGATGAATGCCCCGGCGAAAGTAGCCTAGGGTCCGCTCCATCGGGATGTGCTCGGACATTTGGGTGATCCCGGCGGCCGCGGCATCGGCCGCAAACTGGTCCAACCGCGCGCCGCGATCCGGCGCATCCAGCGGCAGGGCGGCCAGCTGGGCAAAACGGATCGGCAATCGCTCCCGTTGGATGCGCGCCAGCACGGCCGCATCGTCCGCCTCTCTTTCGGCCGCGTCGAAACACTCCCCGGCGAACGCCAGCAGCTCCGGCGTCAGGTAGGCGCTGTCCGGCCGGTCATAACAGCTGGCATGTAGGTGGCGCGACTCCACCAGCTGGATCCCGGCCTGGATATACCGGAGCAGGGGTTCGCCCCCGCGGCCGTAGAACCCGGTGAGGAACTCCTTGAGCAACGCGTGCTCGTCGGCCGTCGGGTCCCAGAGCAGTTTGGCCAGCAGCCAGGCCCGCAAGGCCGAGAACTCCCCGCCCCCGCCCGGCGGATTCGCCCCGAGTTCGAACAAGCCTTTCACGTGGTTGCGGGCGAACAGCCGAACGTTGGACGCCAGCACGCCAAAATTGGGAAACGGCAGGACGTAATTGGCAAAGTTCGTGACATAATCCCAGACGTACACCCGGTCACAGATGCGGCCCCACGCCGCCAGATCCTCGACAAACGTGGTCCCGGTGCCGGGACGGTTTTTGAAGAGCATCTTTTCGCTGCAACGCTCCATCGGGTGGGAAAAACAGCATTCGATGCTACAGAGCCGGACGATGACGTTGTGGCGCGGTCGCACCCGCCGGGGGGCCTGGCGGGTGTACAGATAAGCCAGCGTGTCGATGGCCACGTGCGGATGCCCGGGCTCGATCGCCTCGGCCATCCGGTTGACGAACCGGATCAGGCTCCCGCTGAAATTGCCCTCCTCCGCGTCGACGGCCCGGCACGCGGGACACTGGCACGGGTTGTCCCAGTCGTTTTGCGACACCGACACGATACTCGCCTCCGGCTCGGCCCGAAGCCATTCGCGGACCTGGTCGAGCGCGAGCGCAAACACCGCGGGATTCGACAGGCACAACTGCGTCTCCTTGCGCAGCCGGACGCCGTTGACCTCGGAAAAATATTCGGGGTGCGCCTCAAAGTACCGCTCGACGGGCACCAAGTCGTTGAACGAGTGCACAAACGGCCCGGCGTATTTCACGCCGCCGCCGTGCCGGGGCGTAAGCGGAGTGCTGTGACCGTTGCATTTGTTGCGCACGGCCCAGTCGGGGTTCATCCCCTCGCAACAATACGGCTCACGATATTCCAGCGCCGGCACCTGGCGGTCGTGGATTGGCCCGATGGCGATCTGGTGGCGCCGTGGAATCCGGCTGACTTCCGGGCTGAACCACCGGCAGTCCAGATACTTCTCCAGGAAAGTATAGACCCCGTACAGCGTTCCGCGCCGGCCGGCGCCGGCAATGAGCAGATGTTCACTACCCGTCTGGATCAGAAACGATTCCGCGGCCGGGTCCCCACTGAAGGTGGCCGCGGTTGAAGCCCACCGGTCGCTGCGCCCGACCCAGATTTCAGACGGCTGCCCCGGGGTGCCATCGCTGACGACGGGCAGTTCCGCTCCCCCGATTTCCGCCAGATACCGGCGCAATTCGGCGGCCGCATGCCGCTCTGTCTCTGACGCGCCCGCCCCGATGACGATCCTCCAGGCAGACAGGCCATCCGCAGACAGTAGATGCACCGCACCGCCGTCGTGGCCGGGCTCGAGGGATTTTGGCGGGGCCATGGGATTTTTGAATCCTGCCGATGAATGCCTCTTGGCAACTAATTCCCGGGGTCAGGTATTTTTCAATGTCTTCCGCACCATTCGGGCCATCGATTCCTCGGGGTTGAGCGCGGTCACTCGTGCCACCTCGACCCAGGCGAGATCGTGGGACTCGTCCGACACCGCGAACGGCTCCGCCGGGTCGGCTTCGATCATGAACCGCAGGTCGTAGTGCCAGTGAGCCGGCTCGGTCTTCCGCTCGGGAATCCAGTGGCGGTCCAAATCGAAAATCTCCGGCGAGACCACCCGCAGCCGCGTCAGTCCGCTCTCCTCGCGGCCTTCCCGCAGCGCGACGGCCAGCAAGTCGGGGTCACCGTCGGCGTGACCGCCGAGTTGCAGCCACTTGGCGAGTTTGCGGTGATGCGTCAGCAGCGTGCGCGTCCGGCTCGCGTCCACAATCCACGCTGATCCCGTCAGATGCCCGCTCAGCTGCGTGCGCGCGAAACAGTCTTCATGCGCCTCCACAAAGCGAATCGTGTCCGCCGTCATCGCCGCCTCATGCGCATCGAGCGCCAAAGCCGCGTGGGTGCGGAGCAATTTGAGTACGGCCGAACGATGCATCAGATTGAAATGCACACGGAACACACGGAATACACGGAAAAATTCAGCACAAAGAAATCACTGGCTGTGGTCCGGGATTCCGTGTGGTCCGTGTATTCCGTGGGCAAAACCTTACCGCGTCTCGAACCACTTGGACTCCGCCTTCACGCCTGCCGACGCCTCGATCTGCGCGAAAATCTCCGGCACCGTCTGCGCCACGCGAAACAGGTCCATGTTCGACGGCCTGAAGAACTTCTCGGCGAGCATCTTTTCGAACAGCCGGATCAGGTCATCGTAAAATCCGTCCTGGTTCAGGAACACGCAGGGTTTCTTCACCACGTCCAGCTGCCGCAGCGTCAGGATCTCCATGATCTCCTCCAGCGTGCCAAACCCGCCCGGCAGCGTCACAAACGCATCCGCCCGCGCCTCCATCAGCAGCTTGCGCTCGCGCAGCGTCACTACCGTTACCAGCTCGTCCGCCTCGTCGAACGCCAGTTCGCGCGCCTTCATGAACTCGGGAATCACGCCGATTACGCGGCCGCCCTTCGCCTTCACCGCCCGCGCCACCGCGCCCATCAGCCCGGTTTTCCCGCCGCCGTAAACGAGGCCCCAGCCGCGCTTGACCAGCTCGTGTCCCAGCGCGGTGGCCGCCGCGGTGTATTTCGGATCAATCCGGTCACTGGACGCGCAATAAACACAAAGCAACTTTGCCATGGGCATTTGATTCACCATGCGCCAGTAATTCGCACGCACAAAAATGCCGCCCCTCGCCTATCGCGGACGCCTCGCACCCTCGCCCACCGGCCACCTCCACCTCGGCCATGCGCGCACGTTCTGGATCGCCGCGGAGCGCGCCCGCTTGGCCGGGGGCACGCTCGTCCTGCGCAATGACGACCTCGACGCCATCCGCTTCCGCCTCGATTTTGTGGACGCCATGCTCGAGGACCTGCGCTGGCTCGGCTTCCAGTGGACGGAAGGCCCCGACGTCGGCGGCCCGTTTGCGCCCTACAACCAAAGTGGCCGGCGCGCCCACTACCGCGCCGCACTCGAACAGCTTCATGCCGCCGGCCTGATCTTCCCCTGCACCCGCACCCGTCGCGATGTCCTCGAGGCCATCGGCGCGCCCCACGAAGGCGCCGGCGCGGACGACGAGCCCGTCTACCCCATCTCATTCCGCCCGCCCGCCGGCGCCCCGCTGCCGCCGCTCGGCGACAAGATCTCCGTCAACTGGCGCCTGCGCGTGCCGGACGGCGAGACCATCGCCTTCGATGACGGCCGCTACGGCCAGCAATCGGCCGTCGCTGGACGCGACTTCGGCGACTTCCTGGTGTGGCGGAAGGACGACCTGCCCAGCTACCAGCTCGCCTGCGCGGTGGACGATGCCGGCATGGCCATCACCGAGGTCGTGCGCGGCGCCGACCTCATCAAGAGCACCTTCCGCCAGCTGATCGTGTATCGCGCGCTCGGCCTGGCCGCGCCGAAATTTTTCCACTGCCCCCTGATGAATGACGACCAGGGCGAGCGCCTCGCCAAGCGCCACGACGCGCTCAGCCTCCGCACCCTGCGTGAACGGAGTGTCTCGCCCGCTGAAATCGTGGCAAAATTTTCGTCCGAGAATCTGACCGGGGTTGGCTTGTCCTCTCCGCCCTAGGCCTGCCGCGCCGCATTTCAAATCCGCAGAGTTGCCTATTCCCTGTTTTCACTTCCTTTGGTGCCTCGCTCCTCAACCTTTCCTCCATGATTAACTTCAACAAACCTGACCTCACCGAGCATCCTCCCCGCAGCGTCCGCGTCCGCCTCGGCGGCTACGCGCACCTCCCCCGCCTCCTCGACAAGGCGCGCGCCCACCTGCGTGGCAAGGCCGGCGACTACCATTACAACTGCCCGCTCGACCAGCACTTCTTCAAGTTTACCGGCATCAGCCACCCGAAGGCACTCGCCGCCGTCAAGGCCGCCAAGTCGGACTCCGACTTCCTCGCGTGGGTGAACAAAAACACCAAGCGCCAGCCGTATGAGATCGCCGCCTTCTCCGCCTGGCTCGAATCAAACGGCCCGGGCGGCAAGGACGGTCACAACTGGATCGCCGAGCGCCTCGCGGCCCTCGCGCCCAAGCGCACCGACATCCGCTCGTTCGCCGACCTGCTCGACCTCGACGATTACGCGAGCTACGGCGGCAAGGCCTGATCCGTCTTCCCCGGTCTTTTCCACGCGGAGCCTTCACCGGCTCCGCGTTTTTTATTTGAGCTCCGTGTACTTGTCGGACCGGCCCCGCGATTTCTCGACCGGGTACTTCCTCGCGTTGTCCGCCATCTTCCGCTCGATGGCGCCGGCGACGTCCATGCCGGCGATGTTGGCGAACTCCAGTGCGTAGATCACGACGTCCGCCAGCTCGTCCTCGATCTTGCGCCGCTTGGCGGGATCCTGGACCACGGCCACCGACTGCTCCGGCGTCGTCCACAGGAAATGCTCCATCAGCTCCCCGGCCTCCGCGGCCAGCGCCATGCTGAGGTTCTTCGGCGCATGGAACTGCTCCCAGTCGCGCTCCCGCGCAAAGGCCAGCACGCGGGTCTTCAGGTCGGCAAGGGTCGTGGTCGGGTCGGTCATGGGCTTCATGCCGGCACCGTAGCCGTCTCGCGCCCTACGACAAGCGAGGAGCGGGCGACCCGCAGATGAGGAGCAGGGGGCAGGAACGGGCCGGCGGAAGTCCAACGAGTGTTCCGTTCTGCCATGCTGCTTTTCCTGCGCCCTGCTCCTTGCCCCCTGCTCCTTGCCCAGGTCGCGTCACCGGAACTTAACCTGCTGACAAAAATAAATCCTTGGCCCGGGAAAGGCGTTATGCATCGTCTCCGCTTGTTCCAATGACCGTTCAGCAAACATCTCCCCGCGGCATCGCCGGCGCTTCGTTCACGAAGGCCGTCGCTTCCATTTGCCGCGCCCAGATGTGTCCGGTCGTCCAACATTGGGGCAAACACCAGACCGGCTCGGGCTTCCAGGCCTAAACCTCCGTCCTAACGGAACTAGTTTAGAAAATCCTGAAGCCCGGCGGCCACAAGCCCCGAGGTTCCCACCTCCATTTTTCCATGCACACGATCATCCATCCCCTCAGTCCCGCCAGCCGTCTGCCGCTCCCGGAAGTTCCCGCCCACCAGCTGAACCTCCGCAAGCCGAGCTATGACTGCCGGGATCACCCGGACACCGTGAAGCTCACCGTCTACGTCCCCGGCGTCGAAGCCGCCGGCGTGGAAATCGAGACGCGCGGTCCCGACCTGATCGTCACCGCCCGCAAGGTCCATTTCGTCCGCGTCAACTGGCAGGCCCTCCACCTCGAGGGCGCCCAGCGTGATTACCAGCTGCGCCTGCGGCTCGGCCACGGCCTGGACTACGCCGGGCTGCACGCCGAGATCTATGAGGGCGTCCTCACCGTCACCCTGCCCAAGCGGCTGCCGGCCGAGGCCAGCCTCCGGGCGCGTCACGTCGCCTGACGGGCCGGGCCGCGGCGGAATTCCCGCCGTGGCCCGGGCCTGCATATTTTCCTAAAATTTCCGGCACCTTTGACCGCGCTGGTGGTCTTTTGACACCCTGCCATGAACCTGCCTCCCCCACCCAACCGCCCGTCACTCGAGCGCGAGAATCCTCCGGCCATCATCCGGAAGATCACGCGGGAGGACGTGCTGTGGAACCGGCCGGTGTTCAAGGCCCCGCCGCTCGTCGTGAAGCTCCCGCCCGCGCCGACGCTCGCCGACCTCAGCTCGATCTCGTTGCACGAACTCGGCAGCTAACGCGTCTCCGGCACCAGCCACGTGCAGCGCGAGCCCGCCCCTGGTTCCTGCGCCAGCGCCTCCCCCAGCCAGTCCAGCAGCGGCCCGGCCTCGTGCTCAAACTGCCAGGGCGGGTTGATCACGACCAGGCCGCAGCCTTTCAGCTTCGCGTCCGAGCGCCCGCCGACGATCTCGAGTTCGAGCATCAGCGTCGGCGGCAGCTTCAGCGCAAGCAGCCCGTGAAAAAACGCGTCCACTCGCGCCCGCTCCGTCAGCGGATACCAGAGTGCAAACACGCCGGCCGGGAGCCGTTGCAGGCCTTCCCCCACGGCCGACACCATCCGGGCAAATTCATCCGCCGCCTCAAACGGCGGATCCATCAGTACCAGCGCGCGTTTCTCCGGCGGCGGCAGCATCGCGCGCAACGCACCGTAGCCGTCCCGCTCCTGGAGGCTCACCTTCGGTTCCCGCGCGAGCGCGATGTCGAGCAGCTCGAATTCCTCCGGCTGCTTCTCGCACAGCGCCAGCCGGTCCTGCGGCCGCGCCAGCAGCCGCGCGATCCACGGCGATCCCGGATAAAAGCGCGGCGCTGCGCCCGCACCGCCGCGGTCCTGGTCAAACTGCTTCACGAGCGCGACATACCCGGCCAGAGATTCCGGCAGGTCCGTCCGCGTCCACAACCGCCCGATGCCGTTGGGATATTCCGGCTGCCGCACCAGCGTATCGCCCTTCTCCGCCGCCCTGAGGTCGTAGCTGCCGCGGCCCGCGTGGGTGTCGAGATAGAGGAAGCCCTTTTCCTTTTTCTGCAGCCCCGCCATCAGCCGCACCAGCAGCGCATGTTTCATCACGTCGGCAAAGTTGCCCGCGTGAAAATGATGCCGGTAATTCATGCCCAACAGCCCGTCAGGCGGGTACCGGCACCTTGATCACGGTCTTGCGGACCAGCCCCGCCACGCCGCCGGGCCGCAGCCCGGGCATGTGCCCGTCCACCGGGAAAAAGATCGCCGCTTCCCCCGCGTTCAGCCGCAGCACCGACGCTCCGGCGTAGTCCGCGTATTTGATGAGGTCGCGCTCGGCCTCGTAGGCCATGCTCACGGTCAGCCGCGAGGTCTCCACCAGCTCCATCCCTTCCGCGCCCGTCACGACCACCTGCACGTCAATGTACTTGCGGTGCGATTCGAAAAAAACCTCCGGCCGCGCCTTGGTCTGGTACACCTGCTCCAGCGCAAACGCCCCGCCCGTCAGCTCAATCCGCGTCGTCACGCCCACCGCCGCGCCCGCCAGTCGCACCGCCGCCGGCGACCCGGCGCGGAACAGTTCGTCGAGGTAGGTGAACGTCGCCGCAAAGATCTCCAGCCGGGCGGTTTGCGCGCGGAGCGTGGCGAGGGAGCCGAGTAATGCCATGCGCCGAATTCACGCCCGCGGCGTCCCACTGGCAAGCGCCATTCCTTTTCCGCGTGTTAGGTGTTATGTGTTGGGTGTTACCTTCAATCCTGTGCTCGACCTATCCGTTACCTAACCCGTAACACCTCACACTTAATCCGAACCTGATGCCCGACGTCATCCGCATCTTCTCCGACCTGCACTACGGCGACCGCGGCAGCCGGATCAAATCGCTGCCGAACCTCGCGCCGTTGTTCGAGGGGGCCACGTCACTGATACTCAACGGTGACACCCTCGACACGCGTCCCGGTCCCGACCCGGCCGCCACCACCGCCCTGCTCACCGAGGTCCGGCGGTTTTTCGACCACTCGGCCCCGCCCACCACCTTCCTGACCGGCAACCACGACCCCGATTTCTCCGCCCACCACACCCTCGACCTCGCGGGCGGCCAGGTCTTCGTCACGCACGGCGATATCATCTTCGACGATCTCGTGCCCTGGAGTCAGGACGCGCCAGTCATCCGTCAGCTCCTCGCCAAGGAGTTCGCCACCCTGCCGGCGGAAGCCCGCGACCACCTCGCGGCCCGTCTCGGCGTCTACCGCCGGGTCGCCGCCATCATTCCCCAGCGCCATCAATCCGAGCGTAATCAGCTGAAATACACCCTGGGTTTCATGATGGACACCGTCTGGCCGCCCGACCGCGTCCTGCGCGTGCTCCGCGCGTGGCGCCGCGGCCCCGGCCTTGCGGCGAACCTGACCCGCCGCCATCGCCCGGCGGCGCGTTTCACCATCATCGGCCACATCCACCACCCGGGTGTCTGGCACCGGGAGGGCGTGACCGTCCTCAACACCGGCTCATTCTGCCCGCCGCTCGGCGGCTGCGTCATCGACGTGACGCCCGACCGCTTGACGCTGCGCCGCATCACCGAAAAACGCGGTGAGCTCCGGCTGGGCCGGACCGTGGCGGAGTTTGCGCTGGCCTAATTTGTCCTTGCGAGGAGTCCCGCCTTGCGGGACGACGCGGCAATCCATCTAATTCACCCATGAGCATCGAGTTCGGCTGGTGGCGCAAAGACCCCGAGGCGGGAAAATTTCAGATCAGTGCCGTCGTGCATGGCGGCAACATCGAGTGGACCAGGCATCAGGGCCACCATTCGTCGTGGCTGCCCTACTCGCCCGATGACGAGGATCGCGAACGCCTCGTCTACGAGGCCGAAAAACGCGTCCCCCGCCGGCTTATCTCCACCAAGCAGTTTGAGGAGATCAAGCGCCTCAGCGAAAACAGCGGCCCCGGCAAGATCACCGGACGGCGCGTGACCGGTAACGGCCCGTCGTATTACGAGCCCGGCCCCCGCAATCCCGCCATTGACCGCCCGGCGACGGAGCAGAGGTAAGGCGGGGTCTCTGGCCGGCCTTTTCCGAGGTGGCTTGCGTTCGTCTTACCGCCCTACGTCCGTCAGCGACCAGATCAGCCTAAACGCTGAGCAGTACTGCTCCGGCTGATTCGCCAGGCGCCGCCGTACTTCGTCCATCGTCAGCCATTCGCCCGTCTCGATTTCTTCCGGGTGCAACGTAAACGGCCCCTCATGAGTCAGCCGGTAAACCCAGCAGAATTCCCAGCCGGTCTCGGGCCGCGATTCGAGCCGCAGCCACCGCTCGGGCGTCTCCGCCAGCTGGAGGCCCAGCTCCTCACCCAATTCCCGCACCGCCGCGGCATCGTAGTCCTCGCCCGCATCCACGTGGCCCGCGCAGGAGGAATCCCAGAGGCCCGGCGACATATCCTTCTTCATGGAGCGTTTCTGGAGAAAAATCCGGCCGGCCGCGTCAAACACCAGGATATGCACCGCCCGATGCCACAATTTGCGCGCATGGACTTCCCGGCGCGGGGCCCGGCCAACGGGCTCATCGCGCTCGTTTACTACGTCAAAATATTCCTCAGCCATGCGCCGCCTTTACATTCCGGTTCATTCGTGTCCATTCGTGGTCCCCTAAACGGAAAACACCATGCCGAAAATTGACGTCAGCAAAGTCGCCGAGATCCTCAAAAAGAACCAGATCGACCCCGCCGTGCTCCGGCGGGTGATGGAGGAGATGAACCTCGCCGTCCAACCCGACCCCGGTGACGAGGAGAAGCCGCCGGCGGTCAAGAAGCAGTACGTCATCGTCGTGTCCGACCCCGAGGGGAAGCTGCCCAAGATGGATTTCACCGGCTGGGTGCTACAGATCCCGGACGGCGTCAGCCCCTCGACCACGCCCGACCGCGTCTTCAAGGCCGCCTACGATTTCAACGCCTCGAAAAAAGGCCGCCTGCTGCCGGTCAAGACCGTCGGCGAGGCCTTCGAGTGCGTGCCCGCGAAGCACTACAAGGAAGCCGAGCTCTGGGTGAAAACCAAGGAGCCCGTCATCGTGCTCCGGACCAACAACGAGATTCCGAAGGACTGAAGCTGCTCGGCCTCGGATTGGAGCTGGAACGCGTTGACCCTAACGCGTTAGGTTTTAAACGGGGCCACGGCGCCCTGGCCGCATCCCCAAAGGATCCGCCCAATCACTCCTCCAACCTGAGTTTCTTGGGATCGATATCCCGCGCCTTCAACGCCTCGGCCAGTGCCGTGAGGTCAAGCCGCGCGCCCGGTTTCACGCCATGGTCGCGGTACCAGTTCAGGTTCATCTCCAGCGCAAATTTCAGGTCCCGGCTGCGCGACGCGACCGTCTTCTCGTCGTAGGGCAGCATCGGGTAGATTTCCACGAGTTCGCCGGCGGCGTTGAAATACCCGATATCGAGCGCCGTGGGCGTGTTGTGCATCCAGAATGTCATCTGCTGGGCCGAGCGGTAGACAAAGATCATGCCCTGGTCCGGCGCCAGATCGCGCCGCTCCATCAGTCCGCGCTCCTGCTCCTGCGGCAGCACCGCGAGCTGCATGCGCACCATCTGGTCCCCCACCTTGATCGGAAAATAATCCGCGACCGTCTTGACCACCGCCACCGGCTCGGGCGCCTTCGCCCCGCAGCCCGCCGCCAGCAGCAGGGCCAGCCCGCAACCGACCAGAGAAACCAGATTTGCGTTTTTCACAGACTCGTTGGCTAATCACCCGCGCCCCCCAGTTCAACCTCTCTCTCCGCCGTGGCCTCCTCCCCGCTTCCTCCCCTCCTCTACGCCGACACCGCCACGAGCTCCGACCAGCTCTATTTCAGCCGCGTCGGCGTGCCGGACCCGTTCATCAGCTTCGGCATCGGCCACAAGCGTTTCTGCGTCCAAAACGCACTCGAGTTCGGCCGGGTCAAGAAGGCCCGCACCTTCGACACCGTCCTGCCCCTCGCCGACTGGCACGCCCGCGCCGTCGCCCGCTGGCCCCGTCGCAAGGTCGGCATCCCCGAGGTCATCGCCGAGCTCGCCCGCGCCTACCGCCTGCGCGGCTTCCGGGTGCCGGATGATTTTCCCGTTGCCCTCTTCCTGAAGCTCCGCGCCCTCGGCCTGCGCCTCGAGCCCGCCGGCGGACCGATGTTTCCCGAGCGCGAGATCAAGTCCGACGCCGAGGCCGCCGCCATCCGCGAGGGCAACCGCCTCAGCTCCGTCGGCTTCGCCGCCGCCGAGGCCATCCTGCGCGCGTCGCGCCCGAAGGGCCGCACCCTCCGCTACGCCGGTAAACCGCTCACGTCCGAGGTCCTGAAGTTCGCCATCGAGAGCGCCATCCTGCGCGAGGGCGGCTCCTCCCTCAACACCATCGTCGCCGGCGGCGACCAGGCCTGCGATCCGCACAACCGCGGCACCGGCCCGCTCCGCCCGAACGAGCTCATCATCCTCGACATTTTCCCGAGCGTCACCGCCACCGGATATTACGGCGACATGACCCGCACCTTCCTGCGCGGCCGGGCCAGTGACGCCCAGCGCCGGCTCGTCGCCACGGTCCGCGCCGCCCAGCTCGCCGCGATCCGGATGATCCGCACTGGCGTGGACGGCCAGAAGGTGCACCAAACGGTCGCCGCCACCTTCGTCGCGGCCGGCTACAAGACCAAGCACACCAAGAACGGCTCGGTCGGCTACTTCCACGGCACCGGTCATGGCCTCGGCCTCGCCGTCCACGAGATGCCGCGCCTGAGCCCCGCCGTTTCCATGCGACTCCAGAAGGGCGCCGTCGTGACCGTCGAGCCCGGCCTCTACTACCCCGGCCTGGGCGGCTGCCGGATCGAGGACGTCGTGCAGGTCACCGACCGCGGCGCCAAAATGCTTTCCAAATACCACTACGAATGGGAACTCAGATAAAAAACCTTCCGCGTCTGCTTAAGGATATCGCGAAACTGCGCATCCTCGTCGTCGGCGACGTGATGCTCGACCGCTACATCTGGGGCAATGCGACCCGCCTGTCGCCCGAGGCGCCGGTTCCGGTCGTCAACGTTGACCACGAAACCACCACCGCCGGCGGGGCTGGCAACGTCGCCCTGAACCTCGTCGCGTTGGGGGCCAAGTGCACCGTGGCGGGATATTTCGGGGCGGACGATGTGGGCGCCACCCTGCGCAAGAAACTATCGGGGAGCGGCATCCTTACCCTTTCCACCCCCGGCAAGGGCCAGACCATCGTGAAGACCCGCGTGATGGTGGACCGGCATCAGGTTTGCCGCATCGATCGGGAATCCCCGCCGGCGGACTACCATGTCACTCCCAACCAGGCGGAAGCGCTGCTGGCCGGGCAAATCGAAGCCTGCGACGCCGTCATCATCTCGGACTACGCCAAGGGCATCCTCAACAACGAGGTCATCGCGCGCTTGGCCAAACTCGCCCGCGCCGCCGGCAAATTCATCGCGCTGGACCCCAAGCCGCGCCGCCACCTCACGTTCAAGGGCCTCGACCTCATCACCCCCAACAAGCGCGAGGCGCTTCAACTCGCCGGCATCAAGATCCTGCCGCACACGCCCTTCCCCGACACCGAGGTCTGCGCCAAGCTGCACACGCTCTACGCGACCAAGCATCTCGTCATTACGCTCGGTGAAGATGGCATGCTGCTCAGCGAAAACGGCTGCGTGAAGAAAATCATCCCCACCGCCGCCCGCGAGGTCTTCGACGTTTCCGGCGCCGGTGACACCTCCCTCGCCGCGCTCGTGCTCGCCCTCACGGCCGGCGCGAAGCTTGAGGACGCCGCCCATTTCTCCAACGCCGCCGCGGGCGTTGTCGTCGGCAAGATTGGCACCGCCACCGTCACGCCCGCCGAACTCACCGCCTACGTCGCCCACGAACAGTAGTTCGTCGCGCCGGCGGTTGTCAGCGGTCCAAGCCGCAAATTCCCGCCGACCCTTCGCTTGGAAATTGAAACTCAAAAATTGAAAATCGAAAATCGCCGAGCTCTGTTCCTCGACCGCGATGGGACGCTGATCATCGACCAGGTCTACCTGGCCGATCCCGCCGGCGTGGAACTCATTCCCGGCGCCGCCGCGGGCCTCCGCCGCGCACGCTCCCTCGGGTACAAACTCTTCCTCCTCACCAACCAGTCCGGCATCGGCCGCGGACTGCACACCCTCGACGACACCCTCCGCGTCAACGCCCGCATGGAGGAACTGCTCGGCCTCGGCTCGCCGCTCTTCGACGCCGTGGGCATCGCCCCCGAGGCGCCCGGCCAGCCCGTCCACTACCGCAAGCCCTCGCCGCGTTTCATCCTCGAGCAGATCGCCGCGCACCGCCTCGACCCCGCCCAGTGCTGGATGGTGGGCGATTCGGCCGCAGACATCGGCGCCGCGCTCGCGGCCCAGATCAACATCGCGGCCGTTCGCACCGGGAAAATTGATCCGGCCACCCTGCCCGAGATCGCCGCGCATCAGATTCCCATTTATTCCAGCTTCAGCGAATTCGCCGCGACGCTAACCTGAGTGGGCCCACGGAATACACGGAAATAGATTCCCCCTCCGGCCCGTTTTGCGTTCCGTGTGTTCCGAGGGCAACTAATTCGATCCCATGCCCGAATTCGCCGAGGTTGAATTCTTCCGCAAACGCTGGGCCCAGGCGGCCGCCGGCCAGCGCATCAAGTCCGTCCAGCTACATCCGGCGGCGAAGATCTTCCGCGGCACCCGCCCCGTCGCGATCCAGCGCGCGCTCACCGGGGCCAAGTATCTCTCCTCCGAGGCGCAGGCAAAACAGATGCTCTTCCGTTTCAGTGGCGGCGCCTGGGTCGGGGTGCACCTCGGCATGAGCGGTGAACTCCGCGCCGAGGCCGCCGGTTACACGCCGCTCAAGCACGACCACTTGGTCCTCAAGACCGCCCAAGTGAGCCTCGTGTTTTCCGACCCGCGGATGTTTGGCCGCGTCCAATTTCACCACGGCCCTGCTGCCCCCGCGTGGTGGACCAAGATCGCCCCGCCCATCCTGTCCGCCGCGTTCACCGTGGACGCCGTTGCCGGCTTCCTGCAACGCCGCGGCCGCGCCCCGATCAAGGCCGTGCTGCTCATGCAGGAGCGCTTCCCCGGCATCGGCAACTGGATGGCCGATGAGATCCTGTGGCGGGCCTCAATCCATCCCCGGCGCCGTGCCGGCACACTCAAACCCGCCGAAATCCAGGCCCTCTGGAAGGAATGTCGCCGGGTCTGCCGGCTGGCCCTCGCGACCATCGCCGGCCGGGGCAACTACCTGCCCCCGGATCTCAATGCCCACATTCCCCAGACCTGGCTGTTCTGGCACCGCTGGGAGGACGGCGGACGCGACCCGCGCACCGGCACACCCCTCGCCCGCGCCGAAATCGGCGGCCGCACCACCTGCTGGTCACCAGCCCGACAGAAGATCTGAAATTTTATCGCGGTAACGCGAAAGTGCAAAAACAGGAATATACGCCTGAAAGCTGAAAACTTGATCTGCGTTTCCGCCCTTTCGCGTTTCCGCGATCAATTCCGAGGTCCGATTTTCGTGCGCTTTGTGAGCTTCGTGGTAAAAATCAGGATCAGCGCCCGACCTTGTACTTCCCGCGATACGCCCGCGGCGTCAGCCCGGCGTACTTGCGGAACAGCCGGCTGAAGTGCGCGGAGTCGGCAAAGCCGAGGTCCATCGCGACCTGCGTGATCGTCTGCTCGCTGTCGAGCAGCCGCGCGCTCGCATGGTGGATGCGGCGCCGCTGGTAGTACTCGAGCGGCGCCAGTCCCGTCGCGCGCCGGAACAGCCGGCTGGCGTGGTCGGCCGACACCGGCCATTCCCGCAGCTGCGCCGAGTGGTCGAAGGGCCGGCCGTTCTCAATGCACGCCTCGATGCCATGCATCACCGCCCAGATTGGCGCGGAAAACTCCTCCCGGGTCGCATCACACGCCCGCGAGAGTTGCACGAGCACCTTCAAGAACGCCGCCTTGATGAACAGCGGCGAAGGCTGCGTCGTCCCCAGTTCGCACCTGATTTCATCCAACTCCGCCTCGACCGCCACCGCCGCCCGCGGCTCCAGCCGGAACACCGCCGGCCGCGGCTGCTCCTGCCGCCGGAACAACACTTGCGCCAGGAACAGCGGCACCAGCCCCCGCTCCGCCCACTGTTCCCGCCAGCCCACCGCCAGCCATTCCGCGAGATAGTACAAGTTGATGAACTCCACCCCGTGCGGGCGCGAAAAAGCATGCACCCCGCCCGGCGCCACCACGATCACCGAACCCGGCTCCAACTCCTGCGTGCCGTCGGCGGTGTGGTGCCGGCAGCGTCCCCGCACCACCACGCTCACCTCGTAGTAGTCGTGGTCGTGGGGCGGAATGTCCGCGATCACCTGCACGTGCTCGACGTTGAGCGGGCGCGTCGCACTGAGGCGCACCTTGGCCTGGTTGATGGTGAAGGTCGCTTTGATACCGGAAACGTTCAAGTTTTTGACCACCCCGTACAAGCGGGAAAACACCGGTTGTGGTAGGGTCTGCACTGTGAACGACGAATATCCCCTGACCCCCCAGCAGATCTCCAACTACCAGCGCGACGGTTACATTCAATTGAATGACGTCTTCACCGGCGAGGACCTCGCGGCCTTCCGCGACGCCGTCGAGGCCGGCGTGAAAGAGGACACCAAGAATCTCGACCCGAACCGGGTCAAGGGCAGCTACGAGCAGATCTTCATCCAGTGCGTCAACCTCTGGCACCGCTACCCAAAGGTGAAGCCCTTCGTGCTGTCCCCCAAGCTCGGCCGCATCGCCGCGCGCCTGATGGGCAATAGCGTCCGCATCTGGCATGACCATGCGCTCTTCAAGGAGCCGCACACCGGCGCCAAGACCCCGTGGCACCAGGACACGCCCTACTGGCCGCACCAGCAGAAGATGCACCAGCTCACCATCTGGGTCGCCCTGCGCGATGCCACGATTCAGAACGGCTGCATGTCCTTCATCCCCGGCACGCACCGGATGTTCGACATCGAGCCCGTCAATCTCGGCGACCCGCAGGATCTTTACGCCGTCGCCCCGCAGACCAAGGGCATCAAGCCCGTCACCTGCGAGCTCAAGGCCGGCTCCGTCACCATCCACAACGGCATGACCTTTCACTACGCCGGGCCCAACCGCTCCGACGGCCTGCGCGAGGCCATCGCGATCATCTACATGCCCGACGGCACGACCTACAGCGGCACGGGCCACCAGACCACCGACCCGCTCAAGCTCTCGGTCGGCCAGAGGCTGGACCAGCCCATCTTCCCGCTGGTGGCGAACTGAGGCGGTTCCCGTCGGTCGGGCTTTACGCCCGATACTCCGGAGAAATTATCGGCGATAAACCCCGACCTACGTTGCCGGGCACTTGTGCCCGTCACTTCGGCAACGCCATCAAGCCCGCGATCTTCGGGTCGGTGAGATTTTCCGCCGTCGCGAGGTAAACGCCGGTGTCCACCACGGGCGGGACCGGCTCGCCGCGCAGGACCTGCACGATCGTCTTCACGCCAAGGTAGCCCATCTTCACCGGGTCCTGGAGGATCATGCCCTGAAGGTCGTTGCGCTTGAAGGCGTCGTTGAAGGACGCGCTGTTGGCGAAGCCCACGAGCTTCACCTTGCCGCCGCCGAGGCCGGCGTTGCTTAGCGCCAACAGCATGCCGGCCTGCGTGGACTCGTTGGGAGTGAAGATGCCGTTCACCTGCGCGCCGTAGCGGTTGAGCAGGTTCTGTGACGCCGCCATGGCCGTGTCGCGCGTGGCGCCGCCGTGCTGGTTGGACGAGATCACCTTGATCCCGGGAAATTTCGCCGCGAGCTCGGCGAGGAAGCCCGCCTCGCGCGCTTCGCAGCTGCCGGAACCCACCTGCACGCGGAGCAGGATGACATTGCCCTGCCCGTGCAGCAGCTCGCCGAGCCGGTCGGCGGCCAGCTGGCCCCCCTTGTAGTTGTCCGTGGCGATAAAGCTGACCTGCGCCTTGGAATCCAAGCCCGAGTCCACGATGGCCACCGGGATGCCCGCCTTCGCCGCCTGTTCGACTGGCGCCACCAACGCGCGGTGATCCAGCGGCGCGAGCACCATGCCGCTCACCCGCCGGCCGATGAAATTCTCCACGACCTGCACCTGTTGGTCGCGATCATCCTCGCGCAGCGGCCCCTTCCAGATGAGTTCCACCTCGGTGCCCTGCGCCTTCAGCTCCGCCTGCGCCTTGAGCGCGCCCGCGTGGATCATCTTCCAATACTCATGCGTCGTCCCCATGGGGATCACCGCGATGGTGTAGGCCCGCTCGGCCGCGCGCAGCAACGGCAACGAAACACCTAGCATCAGGGCAATAATGACCAAGCGATGGGGTAAACGCATGAGAGTAGCTAGGGCGCGCCAGGCAAGTCCGCCAACCCCAAACCGTAGCGCGGAAACGCGGAGGAGCGGAGTGAGGGAAACAAACCCTCGATCAGGATTCTGATTCCGCGTCTCCGCCCCGCCGCGTTTCCGCGATAAATTCCGTTGTTCGCAGCCGCCTGCTCCCTACGCTCGGCCGCGATGAAAATCGCCCCGCACAGCAAACTCGTCTTCATCGGCGACTCGATTACGGACTGCGAACGCGCCCGCCCCGTCGGCGAGGGCCTCTTCGGCGCCCTGGGCAAGGGCTATGTCGCGATCGTCGAGGGTCTGCTCGCCGCGATCAACCCGGCAGGCGCCATCCGTGTGGTCAACATGGGCTCATCCGGCAACACCGTCCTCGACCTCAAGGCCCGCTGGCAGACCGACGTCGTCGCCCTGAAGCCCGACTGGCTCGTCATCATGATTGGGGTCAACGACGTCTGGCGGCAGTTCGACCTCCCGCGCCAGACGGAGATCCACGTCTCTCCTGCAGTGTATGCCACGACGCTCGACGAGCTCGTCGCCACGACCAAGTCCAAGGTGAAGGGCCTCGTCCTGATGTCGCCGTTCTACATCGAGCCCAACCCCGCCGACGCCATGCGCGCCCGGATGGATGAGTACGGCGCCATCGTCAAACAGACCGCCGCCAAGCACCAGGCGCTGTTCATTGACACCCAGGCTGCGTTCAACGGCGCGCTGCAGCACATGCACGCCAACAACCTGGCCTGGGACCGCGTACATCCCAACAACATCGGCCACGCCATCCTCGCCCGCGCCTTCCTCAAGGCGGTTGGGGTGGCGATGTGAGGGTGAACCTTCAGCAAGGTGGAGCGCATTGCCCCCAATTCGCTTTACGACCCATCTCCCATCCAACGCATTGAGGGCAATGCGTTCCACTCGCTGAATCCCAACCATGCCCGCCAAAATCCGCCTCGATGAGCTGCTGGTCGCGCGCGGCCTCGCCGCGACGCGCGCCCAGGCCAAGGCCCTCATCATGGCCGGCCGCGTACTCCACGGCACGGCACGGCTCGACAAGCCCGGCAAGGATTTCCCGGCGGACTACGACCTGACCGTCGAGCAGCCGCCGCGCTTCGTCAGCCGCGGCGGGGAAAAACTCTCCGCCGCCCTCGCAACATTCGCCCTCAATGTGACCGGAGCACACGTGCTCGATGTCGGCGCCTCCACCGGCGGATTCACCGACTGCGTCCTGCAGGCCGGCGCCGCGGATGTCGTGTGCGTGGACGTCGGACGCGCCCAGCTGCACGCCAAGCTTCGCGCCGACCCGCGCGTGACCAATCTCGAGAAAATCAACGCCCGCCATCTCTTGCCCACCGACCTGCCCCGCCGCGAGTTCGACCTCGTCGTGATGGACCTGTCGTTCATCTCGCTGACGTCGGTCCTGCCCGCCGTCTGGCCATGCCTGCGCTCCGGCGGCACGCTGGTCGCCCTCGTGAAGCCACAGTTCGAGGCGGGCAAAGCCGAGGCGGACAAGGGCCGCGGGGTGATCCGCGACCCCGCGGTACAGCAAGCCACGCTCGCCAAGGTCCGTGATTTCGCCGTCGGCCTGGCCGGGGCTCAGTTGATCGGCACCATGGACTCCCCCATCACCGGCGCCGACGGCAACCGCGAGTTCCTGCTGGGATTGAAGAAGACCTGACAGCTTTACAGGAGGAAACGGAGAGAACCGAGGGCGGAACCTGAATTTAAAAAACACCTCCCGGGTTGCCTCGGTTACCTCCTGTAAAATGGATCGAACTGGGACAGAATGAACTGGCGCCACTGCGCAAACCGGCGAAAATCCTCTCCTTGCCCATGAAGCCCATCCGCAAACTCGCCTTTGTCGTCAACGACGACAAACCCGGCGCCCTGGATCTGGCGCGCACGCTGATGGCGGTCGCCAAACCGTCCGGCGTGAAGCTCAAGCTAACCACCCGGCTGACGCTGGCCCGCGGCTTCCTGCGCGGCGTGGACGCCTGCTGCGTCATCGGCGGCGACGGCACCCTCCTCGGGGTCGCCCATGAGGCGGCCCGCGAACAGGTGCCGATCATCGGCGTCAACCGCGGCAGCCTCGGTTTTCTCACCACGTTTTCCGCCGACGAGGCCCGCGCGCATTTCGGCGACGTGCTCAGCGGCGCCTACAAGATCGCCCAGCGCTCGATGCTGGACTGCTCGACCGGCTCCGGCAAACGCGGCCTCGCACTGAATGACGTGCTCGTGAAAAACGAGGTCAACTCACGCCTGGTGCGGCTCGAGGTCGTCGCCGACGGCGAGCTCGTCACCGACTACTACTGCGACGGCCTGATCTTCTCCACGCCCACCGGCTCGACCGCCTACAATCTTTCCGCCGGCGGACCGCTGGTGCACCCGAGCGCGGAGGTGGTCGCGATGACGCCGATCTGCCCGCACACGCTGAGCAACCGCACGATCATCTTCCGCCAGAATGTCCGGTTGCGCGTGTTCAACCGCTCCGACGACTCGAAGCTCCTCGTCGCCCTCGACGGCCAGCGCAACCTGCAGGTGGGCATCGGCTCGCCCGTCGAAATTTCCATCTCGAAGCTCAAACTCTCACTGGTCCAGCGCTCCGACTACTCCCACTTCGCCGTCGTCCGCACGAAGCTCAAGTGGAATGGCGGCGTCGCGGATGGGCAAAAATCGGTCTGATAATCGAGGTGGAGTTGGGACAGAGCAGTTCACGCAGAGACGCGGAAGCGCAGAGGCGGGAACATGCCAAGGAAAGGCCAAGTTCCGATCCGGCCAACATTCAGATCTCTCCGCGTCTTTGCATCTCTGCGTGAGTTCATCGGGCGGCGGCGAGACAGGATAACTGCAAGCAGATGCGTGGCCTTCGAGACGGGACCAGCAATCCCGCCCTACAACATCCCCACCACCGCCGCTCGCACCGCGTCGAGCCGTTTGTAGGCCGCCACCTCCGCCGGCATGCTCCCCAGCGCCTGTTTCAAACCGGCCCGCGCCGCGGGATCGAGTGCGACCTGGTCGAGCCGGTGCAGCGCGAGGCGGATGCCAAACAACACCCCACCCGTTTGCGGCAGCGCCACCAGCGCCTGGTGCTCCACGCGCAGCCACAAGCGGTCCAGCGCCACCGGCAACACCGGCGGCGCCAGCGCGCGTGCCGGATGCTGATTCAACTCGGCGTTGGCCACCAAGCCCCAGTTGTCGCGTAGAAACGCGACCCCCGGCTTCAGCCTCGTCAGAAATTGCTGGATCGGCGATGCCAGCGCCGGATTCAGCCCCGGCACGACGCCATGGATGAAGTCGAGCGTATGCCCGAGCTTCTCCTCCAGCGCCCAGCCCGTCGGAAAACACAGCGCCCCGCCACGCAGGCGAAACGCCCCGGTGGCATCGGGCGAGAGCAGCAGAAAATCCGGCTCCAACACCGCGCCCAGTCCGTGCACTGAGCTCGTGCGCGGCAGTCCCCAGTCCTTGGCTCCCAACTCAGCCACCTCGGCGAGCAGCGTCTCACCCTCGGGTAGCAAGGCCGCATAGCGCGCGGGGGTTTCCGCCAGCCATTTCGCCCGCTCGGCGAGAACCCGGCCCGAACCAGCGCGAGCCTGGAAGAACTCCCCCGGTTCTCCCCGCCGCAGCGTGAGATGAAACCGGTAGTCGCCGGACGGGAACAGCTCGGCCAGCGACGTCACGGCCGGACCACCAGCTGCGTGCGCCGGGCGCGCTGGAAATAACGCTGCGCAAACTTCGCGAGGTCGCCGATGGTGACGGCGTCGATCCGCGGGTCGTAGTTCTTCCAGTCGTTGATCGGCTGGCCCTGCAGCGCGTTGATCCCGGCCTGCATGGCGCGGGCCGAGTTGGTCTGCAGTCCCTGGCGGCACGCCGCCTTCAGCCGCGCCTGGCAGCGGGCGAGTTCGGCGGGTTCCACCCCGCCGGCGGTGACGCGGGCGATTTCCGCGTCAATCTCCGCCAGCACCTCGGCCTCGCGGCCGGGCTGCGTGCCGGCGAAAAAATAGAACATGCCGGTGTCGAGGCCGAGGACGCGGCCCGAGCGGATGAAATACGCCAGGCCCTTTTCCTCGCGGACCCGTTCAAAGAGCCGCGACGCCATGCCGCTGAACAATTCATCCGCCATCTCGCCAACATAAAAATCATCGCCCTGCGCGCGCGGACCCGGAAACGCCTGCAGCACGACCGCCTGCTCGCGCGGCTGCTTTTCAACGAGGTCGCTGGCCGCCGCCGGACCGCCCGATTGCTTGGGCGCGATCGGGGCGGCGTTCGAGGGCAGCTTGGCCAGAAAGGTCTTGAGCTTCGGGACGAGCTTGCGCGGGTCGAAATCACCGGCGACGGCGAGGACGACATTGGGGCCGACACAGAGCCGGCGGTGCAGCGCCACGAGATCGGCGGGCTTGAGGGCCTTGACCCCGGCCTCGTCTCCCAACGCATCAATCCCGAGCGGATGCGGGCCGAAGAATTTCTTGCGGGCGAGCTTCCGGGCGAAGGTGACCACATCATCGGCGTCCTCCTGCAGCGCGGCGACCTGAGCGTCGCGCTCGAGGGCGAAGGTGACAGCCTTGAAGGCGGACGAACAGACGGCCTCCTCCAGCACGGCGAGGGCGCGGGCCGCATCGGGCGGCAGCACTTCGATCGCGAGTCCGAGGGAATTGTTGCCGGAGAAGGGATAAAACGAACCGCCCACTTCCTCGATAAACTCGGCGACCTCGGCCGAGCTGCGATGGCGGGTGTCCTTCGTGAGCATCGTCGCCAGCAGCGATGTGGCGCCGCGCTTGCCCGCCTCCTCGAACATCGGGCCGCCCTGCATGATGAAGCGCAGGTGCAGGTTGGGCAGCCGGTGGTCAGGCTGCAGCAGGAGGCGCGCACCATTGGGCAGCCTGATCTCGGAAAAGTCCGCCGTCTTCCCGGCCGCCGCTGCGTCCGGCCCGGCCACGGGCGCCGCCGCTGTGGGGTTGAGCGAAATGGAGGTCAACCGGGCAGGCGTGAGATAAGCCCGCAGCACCCGGCGCAGTTCGGCCGGAGTAATGGCGCGGATGCGTTCGAAGTAAGCGCGGCTGTAGTCGAGATCACCCACCACGACCTCGGCGGCGCCGAGGCGCGAGGCCTGGCCGCTCATGGTCTTGCGGGTGTTGATCTCGCCCACCACGAGCTGGCGGAGTGCTTTCTTGAGCTGGGCGGCGGTGAAGCCGCGGGTGCCGCACCGCGCCAGGGTCTTCGCGATCGCCGCGGTCGCCGGCAGGCGCTTGTCGGCATCGGCGGTGAATGAAATGCAGAACAGGCCGCTCGTGCCGGGATTCCAACTGGAGGCGTCGATCGTGTGGACCAGGCCGGTTTTCTCGCGAATATCCTGCCACAGCACCGAGCTGTCGCCACTGCCGAGCACCATCGCGAGCAGGTCGAGAACCGGCGCGTCATCGTGCGTCAGCCCGGGAATCGGCCAGGCCAGCGCGGCGCGCGTCGTCTCGACCTTCTCAAACCGGTGTTCCGCCCGGGCGGCGAGCTGCCGCGGCTCGGACGGGACCAGCACCGGGGCGAGTTTCACGCGGGGCGCGGTCCCGAAATGCTGCTCGACTGCGGCGCGGGTGGCCGCGAGGTCAATGTCACCCACGACCACAACCACGAGGTTGTTCGGGACATAGCGCGCGCGGTAATAATTGACCAGGTCCTCGCGGGTGACGGCGGAAAACACGTCGCGATGCCCGATAATCGGCTGACGGTACGGGTGCTCGCGGAAGGCGGTCGAGAAAAGCGCGTCCCACAGCCGGTTGTCCGGGTCGTCCTTCGTCATCGCGATCTCGCGCAAAATGACATCCTTCTCCTTCGCGGTCTCGTCGGCGGGCAGCGTGGAGTTCAGCACCACATCCGCCAGCAGGTCGATGGCGACGGCGGTGTGCTCGCTGGGCAGGTCGATGTAGTAAATTGTGCGGTCGAAGGTCGTGTAGGCGTTGATGTAGCCGCCGTGGGCCTGCACGGTCGCCGAGATCTCGCGGCCGGCCCGGCGGGTCGTGCCCTTGAAAAGCATGTGCTCCAGGTAATGGGACAGGCCGGCGCCCAGACTCCCACCCTCGTGGATGCTGCCGGTCTTGACCCAGACCTGCACGGAAGCCAGGGCCGCGGAACGGTCGGGCTTGAGAATCAGCGTGAGGCCGTTGGGCAGGACGATGCGTTCGGCCGGCTCGCGCCAGAATGGATCGAGCAAGCTCAAGTCGGCAGCGGCGGAAAAGGAAGTGGCCATGGACGGGTAAAGGCTCAGCAGACCGGCTTAGACCGACCCCAAGGCCTCGGCCGCGCCCGTGGGACCCACGGGACCCTTGCGGGTACGGGTCGGCAGGAAGGGCTTCACAAAGGCTTCATCGAAGGTGTAGATATCGGTAAAATCCTCGCGGCGGTCGTTGTCAGTCTTGCTGAAAACGTTGTATTCGATAAGGTTAAATACGATATCACCGAAATCAGTGCAACGTTTGACACCCCAGGAATTGAGCACGGTCTTGGCCAGCGGACCAAACTGGTCCAATGCGTAAATCCTAATGCCTTCAAGGAGTTCCGGGCCGGAAACGTGGCGGGAACGGGCGGCACGGCCGGTGTCCTTCTTCTTGAGTTCCTTGACGGCATGATCGAGCCCAAGCCGGATGAAATCGTAGGCTTTCCGGTCGAACCGGGGGTCTTCCTTGCAGATGAGTCCGACTATCTCGGCAAAATCCGGGTCTTGCATGATGCGTGTCAGTGAGAACTAGCACACGCCTATGGCTCACGCAATCCGCAACCCATGGAAGTGAGGATGGCACGAGGTAAAACACCGGCCGGGACACGCCGGCAGAAGCATGGGTGTTAACCCCCAGTAAACCGGTTATTATTAAACCATAAATTCACTCGCCTTGGATTCCTCTTTTGTCCCGGATTTCACCAATGATCGCCTCGACCCAAACCAATCACCCCTTGGTTAGTGCGAAAACCGAAGTCATCGGTGGTCAGACGCCAATCATTTTCGCTTGTGCGGCATTAAAGAAGGCCGGTCTGCGCATTACCCAGCCCCGCATCGGGATCCTGACGGCACTCATCGAGCGCAAACAGCCTTCCAGCATTGAGCAAATCCATAGCGATCTGGCGAAGGATGCATGCGATTTGGTCACGGTTTACCGCTGTCTGGCGGCGTTTGAGGAGATCGGGCTGGTCCGCCGCTCGTTCTACCATAACGGCACGAGCCTCTACACGATCAACCTCGGCGAGACCAACCCCGGCTATCACTTTGTCTGCAAGGAGACCAACCAGGTTGAGGGCATCGACGCCGAGGCAACGGCCGAGCTCCGCCGTTGCGTGCTGCAGGTCGAGGAAACCCTCAAGGCGCGCGGCTACACCGACGTGACCCACATGGTCGAGTTCTTCGGCAAGGGCCCCCAGGCGGCCCGCACTGCGGCTCCCCTCACCGCCCCGGCCCGCACGCACTGAGCGGCCCATTCATCGCTTTAAAAACAAAGTCCGCGGCCCGAAAGGGTCCGCGGACTTGTTGTTTTTGGCCCTTTGGCCGGGATCGCTTCGGTCAAATCAGGCCTTCTGACCTGCGGTGTAGTTGGCGGAGGCCTGAGTCCAATTGACCACATTCCAGAAGGCCGCGACGTAATCCGCCCGGCGATTCTGGTAGTGCAGGTAATAGGCGTGCTCCCAGACATCGAGCCCGAGCACCGGGATCTCGCCGTCCGTGAGTGGCGAATCCTGGTTCGCGCCGGAGTGGACCTTGAGGGCGCCGTCTTTCACGACGAGCCAGGCCCAGCCGCTGCCAAAGCGTTTCATGGCTGCATTGGAAAACTGGGTCTTGAACTCTGCGAAGGAACCGAAGTCCTTGCCGATGGCCGCGGCCAGTTCGCCCGTCGGGGCTCCGCCCGCACCGGGTCCGATCACCGACCAGAAAAACGAGTGATTCGCGTGTCCGCCGACGTTGTTGCGCAGGGTCGTGCGGATCTTCTCCGGCATCGTGCCGAGATTTTTCAAGAGGTCGTCGGCCGAAAGTTTTTGCAGGTCAGGATAGTCGGCCAAGGCCTTGTTGGCATTGGTGATGTAGGCCTGATGGTGCTTCGTGTAATGGATCTCCATCGTATGCGCATCGATGTGCGGCTCGAGTGCATCAAAGGCGTAACCGAGCTTGGGCAGCGTGAACGGCTGCGTCGGCATGGCGGTGGACGGCGGGACTGGCCCCGGGGTGTCGGCGGCGATTGCCCGCGTGGAAATCATGCCCAGGCCCAACAAAGCGGCACCGGCACCCAAAGTCTTGAGGGCCTCGCGCCGCGACAGCGAATCCTTCCCGCCAGTCGTGGTTTTCATGCGCCGCCAGCCTAGCGCATCCTAAGATTGGCGCAACCCCGCAGGCGATTACATCCCCGCCAGCAGCTTGCGCAGGGTCTCGTCCACCCGCTTCGGGTCGGCTTTCCCCTTGGCGGCTTTCATGACTAAGCCCTTGAAGCCGTTAAGCGCGCTCTCTTTGCCGGCCTTGAAATCAGCGAGCGATTTCGGATTGGCCGCGATGGCGTCGCGGCACCACTGCTCGAGCTCACCGGCGTCCACGGGCACGGCCTTCAGGCCCTTGCGCTCCATCACGGCGCCCGGCTGGTCGCCCGTGGCAAACATCTCGATGAAAACCTCCTTGGCCGCATTGGGCAGCAGCGTACCGGCATCAATCAGCGCCACCAGCCCGGCGATATGCGCCGGGGTCACTTTGGACGCCGCCAGCGTCAGTTTTGCCGCGCCGAGTTCGCGCAGCAGGTCGTTCACGATCCAGTTGCCCACCGCCTGGGCCTTGCCGCTGAGTTTGGCCGCCGCCTCGAAGAAATCCGCCAGCGCGCGGTCCCAGACGAGCACCGACGTGATCGTGTAGGGCACGGCATAGCTCTCGATCAAGCGCCGCTGCTTGTCGAAGGGCAGCTCGGGGCACTCGCCGCGCAGGCGCGCCTGCCAGGCCTCGTCCACCCTCACTGGCATCAGGTCCGGATCGGGAAAGTAACGGTAATCGTGCGCCATTTCCTTCGAGCGCAGCGACTGGGAGAGGCCGGTCTGTCCGTCGTAATCGCGCGTCTCCTGCACCAGCGTGCCGCCGGCCTCGAGCACCGCGGTCTGGCGCTTGATCTCGTGGGCAATGCCGTCACGGACAAAGGAGATCGAGTTGAGGTTCTTCAGCTCGACCTTCACGCCGAGTTCTTTTTGGCCCACCGGGCGGATGGAGATGTTGGCGTCACAGCGCAGCTGGCCCTTCTCCATGTCGCAGTCCGAGATGCCGCCGTAGATCATCGTGGCCCGCAGCGACGTCAGGTAGGCAAACGCCTCGTCGGCCGTGTGCATCGCGGGCTCGGAGACGATCTCCATCAGCGGCGTACCAGCGCGGTTGTAATCCACGAGCGAATCCGCGGCGAAATGGTTCAGCTTGCCGACGTCTTCCTCGAGGTGGATGCGCGTGAGCGGGATCTTTTTGTGCTCACCCATCACGTTGCGCGCCGCGCCGGGCAGCTCGATCTCGACGGTCCCGCCGAGACACATGGGCTGGTCGTACTGCGAGATCTGGTAGTTCTTCGGCGAATCGGGGTAGAAATAGTTCTTCCGGTCCCATTTGCAGACCGGCGCGATGTCGCAGCCGAGCAGCAGGCCGGCCTTGATGATGGCGTCGAGCGCGGCCTTGTTCATCACCGGCAGCGCGCCGGGCAGGGCCAGGATAACCGGATCGGTGAGGGTGTTCTCCGGCTGGCCGTAGCCGGCGGCGACGCGCGAAAACACCTTGGAGTTCGTCCGGATCTGGACGTGCACCTCAAGGCCGATGACGGCTTCGTAAGTCATTGCGAAAGGCAGATGGCCCGCGCATCACGCGCAAGGACGCGAATGTCGGAGGGTTTGTTCGGGTTCATACGCGTGTTGAGCGGGAAACTCAAAGGCTCGGATGTTTTAAATGCCAGTCATGCGCCTGCTCGTAGGTGTGCGCCATGGCCAGCAGGTCGGATTCGCGGAAGGGCTGGCCGATGAGCTGCAGGCCGATGGGCAGGCCGCCGGGAGTAAAACCGCACGGCACGCTCAGCGCCGGCAGGCCGGCGAGGTTCACGCCAATGGTGTAGATGTCGCAGAGATAGAGCGCGAGCGGGTCGGACTTTTCGCCCAGCTTGAAGGCCGGCATCGGCGAGGTCGGCGTCAGGAGGGCGTCCACCTCACGGTAGGCGTTGAGGAAATCCTGGCGGATCAGCGTGCGGACCTTCTGCGCCCGCAGGTAATACGCGTCGTAGTAGCCGCTCGAGAGCACGTAGGTCCCGAGGATGATGCGGCGCTTCACCTCCGCGCCAAAACCCTCGGCGCGCGACTGGGAATAGAGGTCAGCCATATCCTTCGCGCCCTTCGCCCGGTGGCCGTAGCGGATGCCGTCGAAGCGCGCCAGATTCGACGAGGCCTCGGCGGTCGCGATGATGTAATACGTGTCGAGGCAGTACTGCGTGTGCGGCAGCGACACTTCCTTGATTTCGCAGCCCTGCGATTTATAGAACGCGATCGCCTTTTCCACCGCCGCGCCGACGGCCGGGTCGAGGCCGGCGCCGAAATACTCCTTCGGAATGCCGAGCCGCCACGGGCGGCGCTGCTTCAGCCCCGCGCGGTAGTCCGGGATCTCCGCCTTGAACGACGTTGAATCGAGCGGGTCATGGCCGGCGATGGCCCCGAGCATCAGCGCCGCGTCCTCGACGGTGCGCGCAAAGGGGCCGATCTGGTCGAGCGACGAGGCAAAGGCGACGAGCCCGTAGCGCGAAACGAGGCCATACGTCGGCTTGAGCCCCACCACGCCGCACAGCGCCGCCGGTTGCCGGATCGAGCCGCCGGTATCGGAGCCAAGCGCGGCGATCACCTCGCCCGCCGCCAGCGCCGCCGCACTGCCACCCGACGAGCCGCCGGGCACGCGGGTGAGGTCCCAGGGATTGGCGGTCGGGCCAAAGGCGGAATTTTCCGTCGAGGAGCCCATTGCGAACTCGTCACAGTTAAGCCGGCCCCAGACCACCGCACCGGCACGCTTCAGGTTGACCGTGACGGTCGCGTCGTAGGGCGAGACGAAGTTTGCGAGCATCTTGCTCGAGGCCGTCAACGGCTGGCCGGTGACGGAGATGACGTCCTTCAATCCGACCGGGATGCCGTCGAGCGGTCCCCTCGCCTGCCCCGCCGCGCGGCGCGCATCCGAGGCGGCGGCCTGCGCGAGGGCGTCGGCGTCATCGGAAGAGTTAAAGGCTTTGACGCGTCCATCCACGGCCGACTTGCGCGCGATCAACGCCGAGGTCAGCTCCGTCGAGGAGAGCGTCTTCGCCTCGAGCAGGGCCGCCAGTTCCGCGATGGATTTAAAAAATAGGTCCGCGGCCATGACGGGCTTACTCCACAACCTTGGGCACGACGATCAGGTGGTCCCGCTGCGCCGGTGCGTTCCGCAGCGCGACCTCGACGGGGAGCCCGGGACGCGCGACGTCCTCGGCCCAGACGTTGACGACCGGGAAGGCGTGCGCGGTCGGCTCGATGCCGGTGACATCCACCTTGGCCAGCTGCTCAATGTGCTGAAGCACGTCGCCGAGCTGCTGGGAGAATTGCTCCTTTTCCGCCGGCGTGAGGGCCAGGCGGGCGAGCTTCGCCACGTGTTCGAGGTCGAGATCGGGCGCGGACGACATGGCTACTTCCGGATCTGCCAGGGCGTGGACTTCGCGATCTCGTCCTGAATTTTCTGCCCCACGGCGTTGACCTCGTCATCGGTCAGCGTCCGCTCGGCGGACCGGAACACCAGCGAGAAGGCCAGGCTCTTCTTGCCCTCCGGCAGGCCCTGGCCCTGGTAAACGTCGAACACCTCGACGTGCTCGAGGGCAAACGCATTGCCGATGGCGGCGCGGGCGATCTTGGCGAGGGTCTTGCGCACCTCGTCGGACTGCACGGCCAAGTCCACGACGAGCGCGAAGTCGCGCAGGGCGGCGGGCATCAGGCTGAAGTCGGCATAGCGGCGGCGGGTACCCTCGCCGGTGAGTTTCTCCGGCAGGATGGCAAAGACGCCGGCGAAGACTTTGCCCTCAACGCCCAGCGCGCGGACCATGGCGAGGTTCAGCAGGCCGAAACGGGCGGTCCAGCCGTGGGCCATCTCACCGGAGGCGGCGGAATGGCCTTCCTGCCAGCCGTAAAAGGAGCCGGTCACAGGCACGAGCGGGGCACGGGCCAGGTCGATGCCCGCGCCAGCCGCGATCGCCACCACGTGCTTCTTCGTCGCATAAAAATCAGCCGGGGTGCGCTTGAGCCAGCTGCGCTCACCCACGGGCTCGGCGATCACAAAGCCGGCCGCGGCGCACTCGTAATTCTGACCGTTCCGTTCAATGAAAACGCGCCCAACCTCGCAGAGCTGCGTGACGGGCACCCCGCGGGACTGGTTGAGTTTGAGTGACTCCAACAGGCCCATGATGATGGTCGGGCGCAGGTGCGACTGGTCGTCCACGAAGGGATTCGCCAACGCCAGCTCGACCGCGGCGGTCTGCGAAACCCAGGTGGAAATCTCCTTCGACGAACGCAGGGTATAACTGACGCACTCGTGAAAATCGTGGCCGACGAGGTAGTCAGTCACGCGGCGGTTGAAGAGCACCACCGGGTCATCGTCACCAATCAGTCCCGGCGAGTTCACCACCGCGGCGGGAATCTTGTCCGTGCCGTAGAGGCGCAGCACTTCCTCGACAAGGTCGATCGGGCGGTCGAGGTCGTCACGCCAGCTGGGGATCGTCACCGTCCAGGCGGGTCCGCGCGCATCGGTCGGTTCCTCGCGGGAGATGGTCAGCTCCAGTGATTCGAGCGCCGTGCGCATCTCCGCCGCGGGAATCTCAAAGCCGAGTTTGTCGCAAATGTAGCCGTGGGTGACGACGATCTCCCGCTTCCAGGGCACGTCGCCGCCCACCTGGAAAGCCGGGCCAACGACCTGGCCGCCGGCGGTCTCGAGGATGAGGTCCACCGCGCGGTAGGCGGCCTCGAGCGCCGAATGCGGATCCACCCCGCGCTCGTAGCGGTACGACGAGTCGGAGGTCAGGCCGAGGTGCTTCGACGTCCAGCGGACGGTCTGGCGACGGAAAATGGCGCACTCCAGGACGAGGTCGGTGGTGTCCGCGCTCACGCCGGAGTTCTCGCCGCCCATAATGCCGGCGATCACGACGGGCTGCGCGGCATCGGCGATCACCAGCATGCGGCTGCTGAGCGTGCGCTCCTTGCCGTCCAGCGTGGTGATTTTTTCGCCGTCCGCGGCGCGGCGGACCACGATCTGATGCCCGGCCAGCTTGCGCGCGTCGAAGGCGTGCAGCGGCTGGCCGGTTTCGAGCATCACATAGTTGCCCACGTCGACGACGTTGTTGATGGGCCGCAGGCCGACCGCGGTGAGACGCTCCCGGAGCCAGGCCGGACTCGGACCGATCTTGATCCCTTTGATGACATGGGCCGTGTAGAGCGGGCAGTCCTCGGGGGAGAGGACGGAGACGTTGCGCAGCAGCTCCGGGTGGAGCTCGCCCTCGACCTTGCCGCGGAATTTTTCCTGTGGATAGATGAGCGGCAATTTGAACCACGCGGCGAGTTCGCGCGCGATGCCGAGGTGGGACTGGCAGTCCTGGCGGTTGGGCGTGATCTCGAGGTCGAAAACGACGTCACCCGCCGGCAGCACGGCGTTGATCGGCGTGCCCAAGGCGGGCCGGCCGGCGAGGATGAGCAGCCCGTCGGCGTCCTCGGCGACGCCGAGCTCCTTGGCGGAGCACATCATGCCGTCGGAGAGCTGGCCGCGGATCTTGGACTGCTTGATGACGAAATTTCCCGGCAACACGGCGCCGGCGAGGGCAACCGGCACGCGGTCCCCCACCGTGTAGTTCTGCGCGCCACAGACGATGGTCTTCACCCCGCCCGCAGATCCGAGGTCCACCTGGCAGACGGAGAGCTTGTCCGCGTTGGGGTGCTTGTCGCGGACGAGCACCTCGCCGACGAAGACCTGGTCCAGCTGCGGCGCGCCGGTGCGGATGATCTGCTCGACCTCGAGGCCGAGCAGCGTGAGCGCGCGGCTGAGCTCCTCGACGGAGGCCTCGAGGGCAACGTAGTCCTTGATCCAGTTAAGCGAGATCTTCATCGGGAATGTCAGGCAAACTGTTTCAGGAAACGCAGGTCGTTCTGGTAAAAATAACGGATGTCATCGATGCCGTAGAGCAGCATCGCGAGGCGCTCCAGGCCCATGCCGAAGGCGTAGCCGCTCCACACCTCGGGGTCGTAGCCGACGCCGGCGAACACGGAGGGATCCACCATCCCGCAGCCGCCGATCTCGATCCATTCCTTCTTCACCTTGGGCAGGTGCAGCGCGCTCAGGTCCACCTCGAAGCTCGGTTCGGTGTAGCTGAAATAGTGCGGGCGGAAACGCGTCTTCGTCGCCTTGCCGAGCAGCGAGCCGAAGATGTAGTCGAGCAGCGCCTTCAGGTCGCGGACGGTGACGTTCTTGTCGACGTAGAGGCACTCGAGCTGGTGGAAGTTGGCGGAGTGCGTGGCGTCAGACGTATCGCGGCGGTACGTGCGACCCGGCGAGACGATGCGGATCGGCGGCGCGCCCTTCAGCATCGTGCGGATCTGCACGGAGGACGTGTGGGTGCGCAGCAGGTATTTTTCGTCGGGCGTGTGCTTGGAAACATTTCCGAAGCGCGCAGTCGGGGGAAAGAAAAACGAATCCTGGGTGTCGCGCGCCGGGTGGTCGGCGGGGGTGTTGAGCGCGTCGAAGCAGTAGTACTCCGTCTCCACCTCCGGACCGTCGGCGACGGTAAAGCCGACCTTGCGCAGGATACGGCACATTTCCTCGCGCACGAGCGTGAGCGGGTGATACGAGCCAGGCCCGGCGTCGGGGGACGGCAGCGTGGGGTCGACCGCGGGCCCGAGCTGGGCCTGCAGTTCGGCCGCCTCGATCGTGCCGAGGGCGGCGTCGAGCAGCGCCTGCAGCGCGGTCTTCGTCTCGTTGATGAGCTTGCCCATGGCGGGCCGCTGGTCCTTCGGCACGGCGCCCATCTGCTTCATCAGCGCGGTGAGCTCGCCGTTGGGGCCGACGAGGCGGGCCTTGGCGGCCTCGAACTCGGGGCGCGCTTTGAGCGCGGCGAGGTCAGACTGCGCCTTGGCGACGAGTGCGGTCAGGGTGGCTTGCATGGAGAATGGCTTTTTGAACCAGAGCGACGGCGGCGAAGCGAAGAAAAACAAAGAGGACGGAACCTCGGGTGAGGCCCGTCCTCCGGAGAGACAGGGAGGCGAGCCGGCCCGGCTCGCGTTAGTCAGAATTTAGGCCTTGGCAGTCGCGGCCTTGGTCTTCAACGCGTCCTGGGCTTGTTTGACCAGGGCGTTAAAGGCCACTTCGTCGCGAATCGCGATGTCCGACAGGATTTTCCGGTCGAGGCCGACGTTGGCGGCCTTGAGGCCCTCCATGAAGCGGCTGTAGGAAATGCCGGCGGCGCGGCAGGCAGCGTTGAGGCGCACGATCCAGAGACCGCGGCGGTCACCCTTCTTCTTGCGGCGCGCGATGTAGGCGTACTGCCAGGCGTGCTGGACGGCTTCTTTCGCGTAGCGGAAGAGCTTGGATTTATTGCCGAAATAGCCCTTGGCGTATTTCAGCGTTTTCTTGTGTCGCTTGCGGGAAGCAGCGGAGTTTGTTGCACGAGCCATGTTGGTGTATTTTTTGGATTAGGTTGATCGCCGGCGGGTCGGCTTAGGATTTCACCCGCCAGGCGAAGGGATGCGCTTCAGCCGGGGTCAGAGACCGAACGGCAGGCAGCGCAGAAGCGGCTTGGCATGGCCCTCGGCAACGAGCTTGTCGCGGGAGGCACGGCGCTTTTGCTTCGTGCTTTTTGCGGCCAGCAGGTGGCGAAAACCAGGCGTGCGCCGGATGAGCTTGCCCTTGGCGGACAGCTTGAAGCGCTTGGCGACGGACTTTTTGGTCTTTTGCATGGAAAGAGTGGTCGAAAACAGAGAAGCCGGCCCCTCCTGTAAAGGGTAAACTTAGTATCCGACCGCGGTATTCGTCCGGCAGGGGTCGGCATAACCGGTCATGTTGCCGTCCGGCGGCAGATCAAAGGCGTTGATGCCGCCAAAATGCCGGCCGCGGCCGGCCCGGCTCGGACAGGTCGATTTTCCAGCCCACTGACCACCACAGGTCCGTCTGGATAGCCGGAAAGGACTGTTCGGCCTCAAAAGTGAAGGCCTCCCCCTCTTTCCAGGGCATCATGAAGTGAACCGCGTGTCCCCAATGACATCGCTCAGGCGGCGGTTGAGCACGAGTTCGTCGAGGCGGACCTGGAGCATCGTAGTGTGGATGCGGGCGGCCCCGGGCACGCCCAGCGCCAAGATGGGCTGGCCCCGGAGCAGGACCAGCGTTGGCGCGATCGCGCTGCGCGGCCGACGGCCCGGCAGTCCTCCGATTCAACCACGCGCCACACCCGGCAGATCCGGTCGAGATTGTCCGCCGTGCGCAAGAGGCCGGGCCAATGACCTCTTCCTCGAGCACCTTGCGCGCCGGCATGAACATCGCCGCTCCGCTGGCGGGCGGCGGGGCGCGCTCAATCCGATAGTGGCGAAAATCAATCCCGCCAGTCTCAGACAGGTGCGCCGTATAGCCCGCTAGGTCATCCAGCGTAATGGCTCCCCCGCCCGTGGTAAACCCATCCCGGCCTTGCTGCGCGAGGAGCGTCAGCGTCCGGGCCAGGTTGGAATTCAGCCGGAGCAGCCCGGAGGCGAGAGGCGCGCCCACCGGCAGATAGAGGCGGGCAATCTCCGCATCCCCCCGGCGAATCTTCTTGTGCTGCTCTTCAAAGAGGTCGCGCGATTTCGGCAGGACCCGGAAGCCAACCTGCGCCAACGTGATGGCCGGCTCCACTTCCTTGGCCCAGGATTTCGAGCCCCACTTTTGATGGGCCGTCCACAAACCCGCCGCCAAGCCGGGCACGCCCACGGCACTGTAACCATAGCTGCGGGCGACCTAGGGACGTTGCAAATAAGCCGGCCCATTGATCGCACCCGAGGCATCCAACGTCTCCACCACATGGAACCGCCCGCTATCGACTTAGTAATAGAGGAGCACGCGTTTGCCGCCCAGGCCCAAGGCATAGGGGCTCCGCCACCCCGAGCGAGAGGGATGTGGCGATGGCGTCGATGGGATTGCCGCCGGACCGGAGCACCGCCAGGCCGGCTTCCGCCGCCTGCGGGTGACCCGCGATCACCATGTCGCGCCTCACCACGACTGGCGCAACATTGACAGGAACCGACTCGGCGCCCGCGAAGCGGGCAAGCAACAGCCCGGACAAAAAATAAAGCCACGGACGGAAATCATGGAAACGAAAGCCCGGGCCCCGGAAACATCCGCAGGATGACGACCCGGGACAATTGGCCGGACAGCAGCGCCGAACGGGGCCCGGGGACGCCATCGCAAAATCGGCCGCTAGGCAGCGACCGAAATCACTGTTGACTTCACCTGTGGGTTCATGAGTTTTTCGCCCTTCGGTTTGGCTTCCTAGCTCAATGGTAGAGCAGTTGACTCTTAATCAATTGGTTCCGGGTTCGAGTCCCGGGGGAGCCACCATCTTTTTTGTTTTTTCCCAGTTATCCATGGCAAACGCGCGATTTTTTTTCGCGCCGGCGTAGCTCAACGGTAGAGCACCTGTTTTGTAAACAGGCGGTTGCGGGTTCGAATCCCATCGCCGGCTCCATTCCGGGTTTCCTCCGCCGGTTTTCGCGTCGCGCCACAATTTTCCACTGCCCGATTGTGTAATGGTAGCACAAACGACTCTGACTCGTTTTGTCTAGGTTCGACTCCTAGTCGGGCAGCCATTTTCACCGCCACAAGGCCCTGAATTCTTTTCACCGACAAAGAAAGTTGACAGCCAAGTTTTGATAACCCCTAGTCGTTTTCCCGCTCGTTTTCACCCCTGAAATTCTTGCTTAGGCCCATGTTGAACCCCACTGCCATCCCCCAGAAAATCCTGGTCGCATGTGCATATCGCCCAGAACACCGAGGTTAAGTTTCCCTTGGCTTGGGTTTCTACTGTAGCCGCGATGAAATGAGTTAAACCCACGTCTGGACGCGATTCGCTCCAGCCGCCAACCTGGGTCTTTCCCTCACTTTTCCTACTCACCAACCTAACCCACACCCCCGTCTTAATCCCTACTTTCTTCCCTATGATCACCCACAGTCTCCCCCTCGCGTTCCTCCTCACGAACCCCGACGGCAGCCCGATGTCGCCGATGGACCTTTTCGCCGCCGGCCATGAAATCATGTGGCCGATCCTGCTCCTCTCGTTCGTCGCCATCACCGTGATCGTCGAGCGCCTGCTCTTCATTTTCCGGGAAAACGGGAGCCGGGAGCCGGAAGTCGTGCAGAAGATGCTCGAGTCCGTGGAGCACCGTGACATCGAGGGCGCCGTCGCGCTCGGCAAGAAGAGCAATGACTTCGTCGCTCGTATCCTCGTTTACTCCCTGACCAACAAGGAGTTCTCGCTCTCCAACGCTTTCGTCCGCGCCTCCTCCCAGGAACTGGCGCGCTTCACCCAGGGCATGGCGACACTCGACACCTGCATCACGGCCGCCCCTCTGCTCGGTCTGCTCGGCACCGTGACCGGCATGATGCGCACCTTCGGCGCCCTCGGCGGCGGCGATATCGGTGCGGCGGCCAACGCCATCACCGGCGGTGTCGCTGAAGCCCTCATCGCCACGATGTGCGGTCTGTTCATCGCCGTCACCTGCTTGCTGCCCTACAATTACCTGAACGCCCGGACCGAGGAAGCGAAGCATGAGATCGCCGACGCCTCCAACGCGCTCGAGCTGCTCATCAAGAAGTCCGAGACGACCGCCCCCTTCGCCCGCTGATTCCTCCTAAGAAAACCGCGTCACGCACGTTTTCCCCCTAGCTCACACCCATCATGGCAGGCTCATCTGGCGGCAGTAAAGGCGGCAAAAAATCCGCCCGCATCGAAATCATTCCGTTGATCGATGTGATTTTCTTCCTGCTCGCTACGTTCGTTTTGTTCACGCTGTCGTTGAACAAATCCAACGGTCTCCCGGGCATCGTCGTGCCACTCTCCGAAACCGGCGTGACGCGCGATCCGGCGGGCACCCATACGGTCAGTGTCACCGCGGAGGGCACCATCGCCTGGGACAAGGATCCCGTTTCGCTTGATGAATTCATCACGCGGCTGCGGATCTTCCACGCGGAGAACCCCGAGGGCCGCATCCTCATCAATGGCGACGAAAATGCCTCCTTCAGCTCGGTGTTTGGCTATGCCATCGATGAAGTCCGCAAATCCGGGGCCGCCAAGGTTTTCATCGAGACCCACGTCAAGCCGCAGGGCAAATAAGCCCCTCCACCGGCTGCCTTCCTCCCTCATTCTTTTCCGCTAATTTTATCCCATCATGGCCGGTTCCACCAAAGTCGAAGAAGGCAAAAAGAAGGCGCGCATCGAGATCATCCCGCTGATCGATGTCATCTTCTTCCTGCTGGCGACCTTCGTGCTCTTCACGCTCTCGCTGAACCGGATTGCCTCCATCCCGGTGAACTTGCCGGTGCCCACCACCAACAACGCGCCGCCGGATGACGACATGGTCACCCTGCAGATTTCCGACCAGGGCACCTGCTATTGGAACCGGGAAATCATCCAGCTTGAGGAAATCACGCCCAAGCTCGAGGAGCTGAAGAAACGTGTTTCCACGCCGCGCGTGCTCATCACCGGTGACGATCGCGCCAAGTTCGGCATTACGGTCCGCGCCCTCGATGAAATTCGCAAGGCCGGCATCCAGCAGGTTTCCGTGGAGACCGGCCGCACCCGCCCCACCGGCCGCTAAACCACGACCCGCCCCCACCATCATGCGTCGCGATTTAATCATCGGCCTTATCGTTTCCCTCGCCGTCCACGGCAGCGTGGCTTGGATTGGCCAGGCCCTCAGACACGGTCCTGAAAAGGCCCAGAAAGTCGTCGAGGAAAAGGTCATCCAGCTGGAAATGCCCAAGATTGAGCCCGATGAGCCGGAGAAAGTGGAGTCGGACGAGGCGCCCACCCCGCTGGATATCGCTCCTCCGATGCAGCAGGACATGCCGCAGCTCGTGCAGGTCGATTCCTTCGTCCAGCCAATCCAGCCGCCCCCGCCCGAGGGACTCAAGCCGATGCAGGGCGCCATTGTCATCCCGCAGGGCAACCACGGTCTCGGCAAGGGCATCGTGGTGTTTGACATCTCCAAGCTCGACCAGATCCCCTCCCCGAAATTCCAGCCTTCCCCGCAATATCCGTTTGAAATGCGCCGCGCCGGCGTGACGGGCGAGGTGGTGGTTGATTTCATCGTCACCGACACCGGTGACGTCCGCAACGCCTACGCCGCCCGCTCCACTGCGCGTGAGTTTGAATCCGCCGCCATCCAGGCGGTGAGCAAGTGGAAATTTCGCCCCGGCAAACGCGGTGGCCGTGCGGTCAACACCCACATGCAGGTGCCCGTCGGCTTTACCCTGACCGATAATTAATCCCTCCGTGACCGACGTGCCCTCCTCTTCCCTTTCCCGCCTGCACCGCCTGCTCCTGACGGGTGCGGCCCTCGCCTGCGTCGGGGCCGTGACACCCGCCCTCCGCGCGGTCGATGAACACGCCCAGCTTGAGCCGCCGACCTCCGAGGCACTCGGCAAGGTCAAGGACCTGATGGACGCCAAGAACTTGGAGGGCGCGATCAGCCTGCTCTCATCCCTGTTACCCAACGTGAGCCCCACCAGCTACGACACGGCGGTGCTGGATGAGGTCCTCTCCAAGATTTACATGCAGAAGGGCGATTACCCCAAGGCGCTTCAAGCCATGGAGACGGCCCTGCGTCTCTCGGACAGCTACAACTACTTTGAGGACAAGGAAGCCCAGGAACTGGTCTACTACATCGCCTACATGTACGGACAGGATTCGAGCACCTTGAAGTCCATTGCGTTGCAGCAACAATACCTGAGCAAGGCGACGGACTACGCCAAACGCTGGCTCACGCATACGACCGCACCCGCCCAGGATCCGCAGCGTCAGGAAGTCATGCTGTTCTATGTGAACATGCTCTACAATCGGGCGGTGCTCAACCCCGCCGTGACGGATCTCAAGCTGATGAAGGAGTGTCAGTCCGAGATCGAGAAGTGCCTGCAGACCATCGATCACCCGAAAGAGAATTTTTATGTGCTGTACCTCGCGTCGCTCCAGCAGGAGGGGGATTTCTCCCGCTCCGCCGAGGTGCTCGAGCTGATGGTCAAGCAATACCCCGCCAAGAAGGAGTACTGGTCGCAGCTGGTTCCGATCTACCTGAATCTCGCCTTCGACAAGGACGAGGAAAAGGGCCGCGAAAACAACATCCGCGCGGTGCTCACGATCGAGCGGGCCCAGGCCCTCGGATTCATGCGGACGCCGAAGGATAATTACACGCTCGTCGGCCTGTATTTCAACGTCGGTCAGTTCGGGAAAGCCACCGAGTTACTCCACAACGGCCTGAAGAAGGGGTCCATCGAATCCCTCCAGTCCAACTGGGAGCTACTCGCTTATTCCTACCAGCAGGTCGACAAGCCCTTTCAGGCTATCGAGGCGCTGAAGGAAGCCGCCAAGCACTTCCCGAAGTCCGGCCAGATCGATTATCAGGTCGCCCAGATCTATTACTCGCTGGAAAAGCCGCAGGAGGCCTACCAGAGCCTCGTCTCCGCCGTGGCCAAGGGTCATTTGGACAAGCCCTACACCGTCTACAATTTCCAAGCCTACGTCGCCTACGAATTGACCAAATTCGATGAGGCCCAGATCGCCGTCGACAAGGCCATCGCCTCGCCCGGCTCCGAAAAAGAATCCCAGCTTCCGCGCCTCAAACAGGCCATTGAAGACGCCCTCAAGGAACGTGAACTGCTCAAGGCCGGACTTCGCACCCATTAATCCTCCTGTCCCTTTACCATCATGAAGAAGAAATACGCTTACTTCCTCGCACCGCTTGTCGGCCTGATCATTTTCAGCGCGATCTACTGGAATTTCAGCAAGGGCCTCGAGGCCCGGGAAGCCCAGCGTGTCGCCAAGGAAAAACAAAAAAAGGAGGACAAACTCCGCGCCCAGGCCAAGGCCAATGAGCAGGCCATCCGCGAAGCCCTCGCCTCCCAGGAGAAGCGCAAGGCTGAGCGCGCCGCCAAGGAGGCCAAAGACAAGAAGGATCACGATGACCGCGCCAACGCCGTGGAAGCCCAGGGCAAGGCCGAGCGCGACCAGCGCAAGCTCGCCGAGCAGGTCAAGAATCTCGAGAAGGACATTCAGACGGAGAAGGATGCCATTACGAAGCTCCAGAATGACAAAAAGAAGGCCAGCGATGAACAGGCCTTCCTCGCCGTCTACGTGAGACAGGCCGAGGAGAACGCCCGGAACCTTTCCCAGGTTCTGGACAAGATTGCCGCGGCTGACGCCGCCCGGGCGGCGGCTGATGCCGCTGCGGCCGCCGCCAAGAAGAACTCCTAACCCCCCACCACCCCCCTTTTCCCCATGAAAAAATGGATGTACGTCATTTCGGTCGGCAGCATGCTGGCCATCTTCCTCGTGTTTTATCTTTCGGAGACGAAGAAGCATGAGGAACGCGAACGCCAGCGCGCCACCGAGATCGCGGCCAAAAAGGCCGCAGAGGATGCGCGCAAGGCCGCCATCGAGGCGGCGGCCCGCGCCGATGCCGAGAAACGCACCAATCAGCGCCTCGCCGACGAAGCCAAGAAGGAAGCTGATCGCGTTGCCAAGTGGGAAGCCGAGGGCCAGCGGGTTAAGGATACCACAGCCAAGGCCAACGCCGAGTCCGACCGCAGCGCCAAGCAGGCCGCCCAGCTTGAGCTCCAGTTGAGCACCCTCCGCACCGAGAAGGAAAAAATTAACCGCGAGGCCTTCGAACTCGCGAAGCAGGTCGAACTGGGCAAAATCAAGCGCCGGACCGCCGAGCTCGAAATTCAGCGGATTACCGCGATGATTTCCGCCAAGGCCGCCCAAAGCTCCCTGGCCCGCCCTCCGGCGGCCCTTGCCCAGCCCTAGTTGTTAAACCCGCCCCCCCCCCGGCGGTATTTTACCCGGCCCGCGGTCCTCGTGACCCGGGCCTTTTTTATTGTCCCGATTATTTTGTTTGCAGTGCCCGGGCGCACGGCCTTTTCTCCGCCTTCCTCACGGCGACATCAGCCGGGAAATGTTATCGGGGCGTAGCTTAGCCTGGTAGAGCGCTACGTTCGGGACGTAGAGGTCGCGAGTTCGAATCTCGCCGCCCCGACCATTTCAAGGACGCGAGAGCCCGAGTCTCTGAACGGTTCAACCGCAAGCGCGGCAAACCTTTGCGAGGATTTTAGCGGCCTCAGCCCGGTTCCGGCCCTCAACTTGGATGACCATGCGAGCCCCCGGCGGCAGCGCCTTCGGCCATTGCCACGGCGGAATCGTCGGATCCCAGAATCCGTGGTGTTGGCCGCAGACTTCGGCAAACGCGCGATAGGCGGCCTTGGTCACGTCCGGCGGTTGGCAGATGTTCAGCATGCGCAGGTTTCGGATTTGCTTGAAGTTCTCCCACTGGTGCCGGGCGTTGGCGCAGCAATGAATGCCCAGCCCGCCGTAGCGGTCCGATAACGCCTGGAGCTCGGGCAGAAAGAACTCGCGGAACATGTCGGAACTCACGGCGCCGACTTCGTCTTCCGACAGCGTCAGCCCCTGCGGCATGTAATAATACGGAAAGTGGGCGATAAACTCGCACCCGTAACGGCGGAACCACTCATCCAGGAACGCGACAAACAGCGTGTGAACCCGCGCGGCGAGGTGTTTCACCGCCTCCGACTCCTCCATCATCGCCGTGTAGAGGCCCGTCTTGTCCCAGATCAATGCCACGATATCCATCGGGCTCTGCGTATCCACCAGCCGCATCACGGCATCCGGGCCAGCCCGGCGCCGGAGTTCATCCGCAATTTCAAACAGGAGCGCCAGCGGCGACGCGCTCAACTCCGGAATCTTGACCCGGTCCGCCTCCGCCGGCGTGGTGACAAAGGGCAGGGCAAACGGCATGTTGTCCGCCGGTCGGTGCACCTTGCAGCCAAACGCCTCGGCAAAGATTTCCGTCCCCGTGAATGGATCCAGAAACGGGATGAAATCATCTTCGAGTTCGGCGGCGCGACGGAGATCTCGCGTATAGGCCGCCCACGCCCATTCCAGTCGCGCCTGCTTTCCCTGGGGGTTGGGCCAGGGTCGCGGCGCCACGTTGGGATCGGCATATCCCGCCAGCACCATGAACCGCGTGTCCGGCTTGCCCGCATAGAAATCGGCCCAGCGCTGCTTGCGCGCAGCGAGCGCCACGGAGAGATCGGGTTCGGCCGTCATGATGTCAACTGGGCCAGGTGAGGCTCTCAGATGACAAACGGGTTGTAGCGCAACTCGTTCTCCGCCGTCGTCAGCGGGCCGTGCCCGGGCGCAATCACCGTCGCCGGCGGAACGGCGTGGAGCACGCGCCGCAATTGGGTGGCCAGCTGGCGGTGGCAGAAATATCCGCCGCCCACCGAGCCTGCAAATATCAGGTCACCCGAAATCAGCAGCGCCCCGCCCGGCTGCGCGGAGGGCGCCGTGATCAGATAGCAATTGTGGGCCGACGCATGGCCCGGCGTGCTCAGGGCCGTGACCTCGAACCGGCCAAAGCGTTTCCGCTCGCCCTCGCCCATCGCCTGGCCGCACGGCACATCTGCCCCGGCCGGGCAATACGCCGCCGGCAGGCCAAAGCGGGCCACCACCTCGCACAAGCCGCCGGTGTGCTCGCCCTCCGCGTGCGTCAGAAACACCGCGTCCACGGTCTTGATGGCGCCGGGCCACTCGGCCTCCAGCGCCCCAATCCCGGGCCCGGTATCGAACAGCAGGCCGTGCGAGGAGCCGCAATCCGCCACGAGATAGGCATTCGCATAACCCACGCCATGCGTCATGCGCAGTGGGTAAACACAGAAAGGCAGCGCGGTGGCCTCGGGCAGCGGGTATTGGCCGCAGCCCAGGGCACAGAGTCCGATCTCATTGAGGCCCAGGGCTGACGCCAGCCGCTGCAAGTCAGCCGAGGACAGGTCCGGGCGGTAATCGATCGCATCGAGGATCCTGGCCGGAGAAACCCCGGCGCGGGCCGCCAGCGCCTCATCCGACAGCCCCGCATGGCGCATGGCCTTCTCGAGCACATCGCCCAATTCGTCCTCCAAAGGTATGGCGAGATTCGACACGGTGCGTGGAGCCTAGGCCCCGGGAAGGTCCGGTGCAAAATGTTTTTGTTTTTTACCGGGCACCGCCCAACGTTGGGGCATGGCCACTGACCAGTCGGAAATTCTCGGCATCTTCACCCGCACCCGCGCCCTGCTCGAAGGGCACTTCGTGCTCCGCTCCGGCCTGCACAGCGGTCACTATTTCCAATGCGCCCAGGTCTGCCAGCGCATGGACGCCGTCGAGCGGCTGGCCGAACTGCTCCTGCAGAAGGTCAAGGGCCATGTCTTCCAGACCGTCCTCGCGCCCGCGATGGGCGGCCTCGTGATCGGCCAGGAAGTCGCGCGCCAGGCCAAGGCCCGCTATATTTTCGCGGAGAAGGAAAACGACGTGCTCGTGCTGCGGCGCGGCTTCACCCTTTCCCCCGGCGAACCGGTCCTGATCGTCGAGGACGTGGTGACGCGCGGTGGCCGGGTGCTGGAATGCCTGAACCTCGTGCGCCAGGCCGGCGGCACCCCTGTGGCGGTGGCAATGTTGGTGGACCGCAGCGCGGGCACCGTGCGCTTTGAGGTGCCCGCAATTTCGCTGCTCGAGCTGAGCTTTCCCACCTTCCCGGCCGATGCGGTCCCCGAGTGGCTCGCCAAGATTCCGGTGCAAAAGCCGGGCAGCTGAAGGCCGGGCGGTCTGCCCGCCCTTTCCGGCCTGGGTCAGTTGATGTCGATGCGCACCACGCGCAGTGCGCCGCGATAATACACATACATCATGTGCCGGCCCGGCGTCAGCGCCGCCTTGGCCGTGCCCAGGTCGGTCACGTCCTCGCGGTCAATCTGCACGATCAACACGTTGGGCACGAGCGTGTCCACGTAAGGCGAATCCTTGTCCACCGACTTGATCAGCAGGCCGTCGAAACGGATGGGGATGCGCAGGCGGGCCCGCAGCTCCTCGGTCAGCGGCATGACGTTCACTCCGGAGATGAGCTCATCGGGTTTCTCGTCAAACTTGGTCAGGTTGACCTCAACCTTGATGCTCGTGCGGCCGGCCTTGTCCGGACCCGTGGCCTTGGGATCCAGCGCCCGCGAAACCCCGAGCCTGACCGCTGAGTTCGGCATCGTCTCCGCAATCATCAGGCGCAACTCCTCCCAGCTTAACACCGGGTGTTCATTGTAGGTGAGCACGACATCGCCGCGCTTGAGGCCGGCTTTGTCCGCCGGTGAGTCCGGGGTCACATCCGTGATCATCGCCCCGCGGGTGCCGGCCGGAAGCCCGAGCGCGGCCGCGTCGTCGGCGATCACCGTCTGAGCCGAGACCCCCAGAAACCCGCGGCTGACAGTCCCCGTGGCGATCAGGCTCTGCAGCACCGAGGAGGCCAGGTTGATGGGGATGGCGAAGCCGAGGCCGATGCTGCCCCGGGTATTCGAGATGATGGCGCTGTTGATGCCGACCAGGCGACCCTTGGCATCCACTAGGGCACCGCCCGAGTTGCCCATGTTGATCGCGGCATCAGTCTGGATGAAACTCTCGTAGCCGCCCTCCAGCAAACCGAGCTGGTTGCGGCCCTTGGCCGAAACGATGCCCGAGGTGACGGTTTGCCCGACGCCGAGGGGGTTGCCCACGGCGAATACCACGTCACCCACCCGTAGCTTATCGCTGTCGGCGAGCGTGAGGATTGGCAGGTTCTCCGCCTCAATCTTGATCACGGCCACGTCGGTCTTGGGATCTGTGCCAATGACCTTGGCGATGAACTCGCGGTCATCGGCTAGACCGACCTTCAATTCGTCCGCCCCCTCGACCACGTGGTTGTTCGTGAGAATATAGCCATCGGGCGAGATGATCACCCCGGAGCCGAGGCCCTCCTCCTTGCGCTCGCGTTCCTGGTCGGGAACATCGCCAAAAAACTGCCGCATCAGGGGATTGGCGGAAACGCGTTCGCGCACGGTTTTCTTGGAGTAGACCGAGACGACCGCCTTTTGGACCGGCTCCACGACGTCGGCGTAACTGGTCACCACGGCCGATTTGCCGTCACTCACCGGACTAGGATCAATGCGCAGCGTGGGGCGCTTGGGCGGGGCAGCCGGCGCGGCGGCATCCTTGGCCCAAAGGCCGGGACCGGACAGCAAGGCGGCGGCCAACAAGGCGGCAAAACTGGAGCAGAGCTTGGTTTTCATGGGGAACCGAAAGTGACCGGACTTTGGCGTGAAAAGTTCCCCGCCGCAACCCGGGAGCGCCCATTCTCCCCTTCCCTGGCTGGCCGCCCGACCCTCGGGACTAAAACCCCTTGATCCGGAACAGACCCGTCACGCTCTCGTTGCCATTGATGCGAACAATCGCCTGGCCGAGCAGCTTGGCGATGCTGAGCACCTTGATCGGCAGTCCGTGCGTGTCGATCGGCGTGGAATTGGTGGTGATGAGCTCGTCAATGAGCCCGGATTTCAGCCGATCGATGGCGATTTCGTTCAGGATGCAGTGGCTCACCGCCGCGGTGATGCGCGCCGCGCCATGTTCCTTCAGGATCTTCGCCGCGGCCGTCAGGGTGCCGGCTGTCTCGGTGATGTCGTCCACGAGCAGCACATCGCAGCCCTCGACTTCGCCAACGACATTCATGGCCTCGACGGTCGTGGCGCTCTTGCGCTTCTTGGCGACGAGGGCGAGCGCCGCCCCCATGGTGTCGGCGTAGGCGGAGGCCATCTTCATGCCGCCGACATCAGGCGAGCACACGACGAGCGGGCGTTCGCGCTTCTGCTTGCTGAGGTACTCGAAAAACACCGGCGACGCAAAGAGGTGGTCCACGGGAATGTCGAAGAAGCCCTGGATCTGCTGGCTGTGCAGGTCCATGGTCAGGATGCGGGTCGCACCCGCCGCCACGAGGAGATTGGCCACGAGCTTGGCGGTGATCGGCACGCGGGGCTGGTCCTTGCGGTCCTGCCGGGCGTAGCCGTAGAACGGCAGCACAGCGGTGATGCGCTGCGCCGAGGCGCGGCGGGCGGCATCAATCATGATCAGCAGCTCCATCAGGTGATGGTTCGTCGGCGGGCAGGTCGACTGGATGATGTACACATCATGCCCGCGGACGTTCTCGTTGATCTTCACGAAGGACTCGCCATCGGGAAAACTGGTGACGGTGGCCTCGCCGAGCGGCATGCCGATGGAGGCGCACATTTCCTCCGCGAGCGGCCGGTTGGAGTTGCCGGAAAAAATCTTCAGCTTCGATTCACCCATGTGCGGCACGCTGGGGACGAACCTTCCGGGGCGGAAGTCTTTTCTAACTTTTGGGCAACAATTTCTCGAGCGTGTCGACCCGCTTGAAGAGCTCGGGCAGCTTGCGGTGCAGCACCTCCAGGCGCTGGCCCAGCATGTAGGGAATCCCGGGGGAGCCGTTGATGTAGGCGCCGGGTTCGACATCGAAGGTCACCTTCGACTGCCCGCCGATCTTGGCCTTGGCCCCGATGGTGAGGTGGCCGCCGATCCCGGCCTGGCCGCCCAGCACGGTGTAATCGCCAAGGGTCGTGCTCCCGGAGATGCCCACCTGGCCACACAGGATGACGTGCCGCCCAATCGTGCAGTTGTGGGCGATCTGGACGAGATTATCGATCTTCGTGCCCTCGCCGACCACGGTGCGGCTGAACCGGGCGCGATCCAATGTGCTGTTTGCCCCGATCTCCACGTCGTCCCCGATCAGGACAATGCCAACCTGTGGCACCTTCTCATGCCGGCCGGCGACAAATTCATAGCCAAAGCCATCGGAGCCCACGACAACGCCCGGTTGCAACCGCACACGGTTTGCAAGGACACATTCAGCCGCTAGAATGACCCCGGGCATCAGCCAGCAATCGTCCCCGATCTGCGCCCCCCGGCCCACAAAGACCTGTGCCTGCAGGTGCGTCCGCTCCCCCACCACCGCGCCTTCCTCGACAACGCAGAGCGGACCCACGGTGGCCGTGGCGGCCACTTGGGCGCCCTGGGCAACCTGCGCCGAGGGGTGGATTCCGGGGGCCGGCTTGGGCCAGAGCAGCTGCTCAATGCGCGCACAAATCCGCGCCAGCCCCACCGAGGGATTATCCACCAGGAGAAAGAGCTGATTGGGCTGGGGCTGGCCGTCATAGTCCACCGGCAGCAGCACGACCGACGCGCGGGTGGCGGCGACTTCGGAGCGGTACTTGGGATTGCCGAGGAAGGACAGCTCGCCGGGACCGGCGGTCCCGAGGGCACCGATGCTGCGCACCGTCTCGGTGGTGGCACCGCGCACCTGTTTGGGCTGGGTGATGGCCTGAAGCTCCGCGGGGGTGAAGGAAACCTGCATGACCCAGCGTGGGAATTTTCCGCGGGTGGTGCAATGCCTCAAAAAGAAACCCCCGTTCCGGTCAGGAACGGGGGTGAAATGAAACCTAAGACCGGCCGAGGCTGACTACTTCTTCACCCCGGGCAGGGTGATGTTCGGCGAGTCGGAAGCCGGCGCGGCGGCGGCCGGGGCGGAAGGAGCGGCCGGGGCGGCCACTGAAACGGGTCGGTCCTTGTTGATTTCCTTCAGGACGTCGGCCGTGATGTCGTACTCGGAATCGGAATAAACGATGCCGGCGACGCCATTGAGGGTCTGGCCCGACTTGTCGAGCAGGAGGGTGGCACCCTTGCGCTTGGCGATGTCGACGGCGACCTTGCCGATTTCCTCGAGCATCAGGTCATGAAAGGTCTTCATGCGCTGCTGCAGCGAATTGCGGGTGTTCTGCTGGAAAGTCTGCACTTCCTTCTGCTTGTTGCGGATTTCCTCGAGGGCCTTCTGGCCGTCGGCGGTGGCCTTGGCCTTGGCCTCGGCGGTGGCCACGGGGCTGTTCGCCTGTTCGGCGAATTCCTTGTACTTCTCCACGAGGGCATTGCCCTCCTTGTTCAGGCGGTCGAGCTCGCCCTGCGCCATTTGCTCGTCGCTGCGCAGCTTGGCGCCTTGCTCCTCGGTTTTATAGTGGCTGTCGAACAACTTGGCGAGGTCGACAACGAAGATTTTGGGTGCCGGTTGGGCCGAGGCGAGCAGGGCTGCCGCGCCAAAGGCCGTCAGGGCAAACAGGGTCTGGATGGTTTTTTTCATGGATGGGTTGAGAAAGAATCGAGGTGGAACGTTGGAGCAATCAGTACCGGGTGCCAAAGCTAAAGTTGAACTGATTGCCCTTCTTATTGAACTTGTCGGTGGTGATGGGGATGCCGAAATCGAGGGCTAGGGGCGACCCCGCCACGAACAGGTGGAGGCCGACGCCGAAGTTGTCGTTGTAGTGTCCCGGGCTCAAATCGTAAGCCTTCTCGTTCACGAAGCCGGCATCATAAAAGACCGCAAAGCGGACGGGGCTGACGATATCGAGGGAGTACTCCGCGCTGAAGAAGCCGTAGGACTTGCCGCCGATCGGGATGCCCGCGGTGGAGCCGTCCCGGGGGCTGACATCGTTGTACTCGAAGCCGCGCAGGGTCGTCGGACCACCCAGGTAGAATTTCGAATAGTACGGCACGTCCGTGCTCTTGCCGAAGTTCTGGATGACGCCGAGGCGGCCGATGAGGCTGAGCACCTGGGTTTGGGTCTCGAACAACTGGAAGAACTGCGAACCCTTGAACTCGAGCCGGTAATCGTTTTCCGAGCCGCCGAGCACGCCGCCGGCCACCGCCACGGTTCCGGTAAAATAATTACCCTGGGTGGTATTGATGATCTTGTCGCGGGTGTCACGCAGGAGGCTGAACGAGACGCGGGAAACATTGTTGTCGCCCGACAGTGCCTGGATGGTCGAATCGGCCTGGGTGCTGATGTCACTGATCGTGATGACCTGGTAGGAGTACGACAGGGTCCCTTCCACCAGTTCAAACAACCGCTTGCGCAGGTAGACGCTGGCGCCGGCGTCAACCTCGCGGTAGTAGACGCTGTTGTAGTCGGAGCTGGTGCGGAAGAGATTGAAGCCGAGGGCCAGTTCGCGCTGGAACAGCCAGGGCTCCTCAAACGTCAGTACCGCCTCGTTCGACCGCTGGCCGAGTTGGAGGCGGAGCCGGAACTTCTGGCCGTCGCCCTGGAACAGCGAGCGCCGGTTGAAGAGGTCGAAATTGGACTGGGAAACCTCGGCGAAGATACTGGCCCGCTCCAGCGAACTGAAGCCCGCGCCAAAGGTCAGGTTGCCGGTGCGGCCCTCCTTGACGGCGATGCGCAGGTTCCGGCGGCCGGGGATGTTGGTGTCCTGGGGGGTCACGCTGACATCGTCAAAGAACCGCGTGTTCTCGAGGCGGAGCCGGCTGATTTTCTCGAAGACGGTGTTGAACACGTCGCCCGGCCCGAGGGTGAGCTCGCGCAGGATCACGGTGGATTTCGTTTTGCTGTTACCCTCGATCACGATGGACTCGACGGTGAACTTGTCGCTCTCGTTCACCTGGTAGATCAGGTCGATGTTGCCCGTGGTGATGTTGGACTTGCGCACGATCTGGACCTGTGTGTCCAGGTGGCCGTCGCGGCCGTAGAATTCCTCCAGGCGCTCGCGGTCCTTGTCGATGCGGGAGGGGCTGAAGACCGACCCACTCTTCTGCCGCAGGATGCGCTTGAGCAGCGCTTCGGGGTGCAGCTTGCTGCCCGTGATGGAAATGTCGCCGATGCGGTAGCGCCGGCCTTCCGTGATCGCGATGGTCAGGATCAGGCGGTTCTTCTTGGGGTACTCGAAGGCGACCTTGTCCTGCGGGATCTCGACGTCGAGATAGCCCTGCTCGCGGTAAAAGTCGCGGAGCTTGTCCAGGTCGTCCTCGAATTTCTCGTCCTTGAAGACCCCCGTGTCGGTCAGCCAGGAGAACCAGTTCCATTTCTTGGTCTCCATCTCACTGACCAGCCGCTTGGACTTGAGGTGGGCGTTGCCCGAGAACTTGACGAGCGCGATGCGGACCTTCGGGCCTTCCTTGATCTTGAAGATCACCGTGCCGAAGCTCGTGGCGCGGTTGCGCTCGATGGCATAATTGACCGAGACCTGATTGTAGCCCGACTTCTGGTAGTAGGCCCGGAGTTTTTCGGCGTCGTCCTTCACCTGGCGCTCGTCGAGCGAGGTGTTGGGCTTGGTCTTGATCTCCTTCTCGAGGCGCGTGGCCTTGAGCTGCTTGTTGCCGTCAAACCGGATGGCGAGGACGCGGAACTTGGAGGTGAGCTCCACCACCAGGTTGATGGTGTTCCCGTAGGCGGGCTCCTGCTTCATTTCGATGAGCTCGAAAAGGCCGGTCTTGTACAGCGACCGGATGTCCCGGTCGATCATCGTGGAGTCCAGGTCGCCGCCCTCGCGCACCTGCATGTTGGCGCGGACCACCTGTTCATTGACGATGGCGGTGCCGATGAATTTGACCTTCACCGTGCCCACCTTGTAGACCGGACTCGCCGGTGGCTGGCCGGCAGCCGGGGGGGCGACTTCCTGGGCCGCGACCGGCGTCCCGCTGGCGGCCAGAAGGAGGCCAAGGGCAAATAAGGAAGCGGGGACCCGCCGCAGCAGGTTACTGAGTGAAGTTTTCAAAGCGGGTAATATCTCGAAGAAAGGTGAGTTTGAGTTCTCCTACCGGGCCGTTTCGTTGCTTAGCAACGATTAACTCGGCTGAGTCAGAGGCAACTTGGAATTTTTCGTCGGCATCCTTGGGGCGGGCGAGCATCAGTACAACGTCGGCGTCCTGTTCGATTGATCCCGATTCCCGCAAATCGGCCAGCCGGGGGGCGCGGTTTTCCTTTTCGGAGGCACGGTTCAACTGGCTTAATACAAGCACCGGCAGATTGAGTTCCTTCGCCAGCGCTTTTAATCCGCGCGAGGCCTCGGCCACCTGCTGTTCCCGCGGGACCCGGGGGTCCGTGGGGCTGAGCAGCTGGAGGTAGTCGATGATGATGAAGCCCAGCTTGTGCCGCGCGTGCACCCGGCGGGCCTTGGCCCGGAGCTCCATGATCGAAAGATGGCTCGAATCATCGATAAACAGGGGGGATTTGGAGAATTCGTCGGCTGCCTTGATGAGTTCGGCCTGTTCGTTGCCGTTTTTCGACAGCAGGCCCTCGCGCAGCAGCTTCATGTTGATCCGCGCCCGGGAGCACAGCATGCGCAGCGCGAGCTGGGCGGCGCTCATTTCGAGCGAGAAAATCAGGGTCGCCACGCCCTCCCCTTTCTTGGGCATGGCGGCGGCCTCCGCAATGTTGAGGGCGAACGAGGTCTTGCCCATCGACGGGCGGGCCGCGAGGACGATCATTTCCGCGCGCTGGAAGCCCCAAGTCAGGGCGTCGAGATCCTTGAAGCCGGAGGCCACGCCCGTGAGCTCGCCCTTCTTCATCATCATCTTGTTGATGACGCCCACCGCCTCGTGGGCGGATTCCTTCATCGGCTTGGCGGCGTCGGACACGCGGTCCTGCGTCACCCGGAAGATGTCCTGCTCCACCTTGTCGATGAACTCCTCCAGGCCGCCCTGGTAGCTGTAGCAGCTCTCCACCGCACCGGTGGCCACCTTGATGAGTTCGCGCAGCAGGTAGAGCTCGCGCACCTTCTCAATGAAATACTGGGCCTGGGCCGTCGTCGGGATGCGGCCGCTGATCTGCGTCAGGTAGGCGAAGCCACCGATGCTCTCGAGCTGGCGCGAGGTCTTCAGTTCCTCCGCGAGGACGGCGACGTCCACCGGCGGGTTCTTCTGATACAGCTCGCAGAGTTTCTCGTAGATGAGCCGGTTGGCGGAGGAATAAAAAGCCGCGCCGGGCAGTTTCGCCTCGAGGCAGCGGGCGATCGAATCGGAACCGTCAAGCAGGCAGCACGACAGCAGGTATTCCTCGGCCTCGATGCTGTGCGGCGGCATGCGCCCCACCATGGCCGCGGGGGCCTCGGAGCGGCGGAGGGCAGGAGCGTTGTCTTCAGCCATGGCAGGCAGACGAGTCAGGGGCGGCGGCAGCGGGGCGGCAACAACGGGTTTTCAACAAGATGTTCCCAAAAGCACAAAGGCCGCGTCACGCGGACGCGGCCTTCGGTCAAAGGGACCCGGGTTACTTCGTCCCCTCGGGGGTGGCCGGCACGATCGGATTCTCCGAGACGACATCGAAGTTGAGTTCGACGGTGATCTCGGGGTGGAGCTTCACTTGGACGGTGTGCTTGCCGAGCGTCTTCACCGGCGTGAGCAGGTGGATGCGGCGCTTTTCCAGCGTGAAGCCGGCGGCGGTGAGTTGGTCGTGGATGTCGGTGGCCGTGACGGCGCCGAACATGCGGCCGCCCTCGCCCGTCTTCACGGCGAACGCGAGCGCGGTCTTCTCCAGCTTGGAGGCGATTTCCTTGGCGCCGGTCAGTTCCTCGGTCTCGCGCACGGCGCGGCGCTTCTTGAGCGCCTCGACCTGCTTGCGATTCGAGCTGGTGAGCGGCACCGCGATGCCGCGGGGCAGCAGGTAATTGCGCGCGTAACCCGCGCGGACTTTGACTTGGTCGCCTTCGCCGCCGAGACCGTCGACGGGCTTGATGAGGAGGATGTTGCTGTTGGCCATGGGATGTCGGGTTTTAAGTTTTAAACTGTAAGGGGGGAGATTTTAAGTGGCGCGACCGGATCAAAACGGCACGTCCTCGTCGAGGTTTTCGGTCGCCGCCGGCTTGGCCCCGCCGCTGCGCGGCGGAGGCGAATGGCGCTCCGGGGTGGTCTGGTCGATGCCATCGGCCGGCGCAGAAGCCGCGCCGCCAGGACCGCCGCCCGCGCCGGGGCGGGTGGAGAGAAATTGCACGTTGTCGAGGACGACCTTGATCTTGCTGCGCTTCTGGCCGCTCGTTTTGTCTTCCCACTGGTCGAGCTTCAGCCGGCCCTCGACCATCGCGAGGCTGCCCTTGGTGAGGTACTTCGACACGAGTTCGCCCTGCTTGCCCCAGGCCTCGATGTCCACGAACGTCGTCTCGTCGCGCGTGGCGCCGGACTCGTCCTTGAACTGGCGGTTCACCGCGATGCCGAACTGGCAGATGGCCGTACCCTTGGGCGTGACCCGCAGTTCGGGGTCGCGCGTGAGGTTGCCGATAAGGAAGACTTTATTGAGGTAGGCCATGGGGAAAGGCGCGACCGCCAGAGGCGTCAGACGCTCTGGACGAAGGTGCGGTAAACGCTGCTGTTGAGGCGGAGGCGCTCCTTGAGCTGGCTGGGGCCGTCGCTCGGGGCGGAGAAATTCACGTGCACGTAGGTCGCGCCGGTGAGCCGTTTGTCGGTCACGCGGACGAAGTCCTTCTTGCCGATGTTGTCCACGGCGGTGACTTCACCCTGCACGGCGGTGATGTCCTTTTTGACGCCCTCGATGATCTGCTCGATGGTGTCTTCCTTGCCGCGGTTATCGAGGATGAAGGTGGCGCGGTAGTTGCGTTTGGTGGGTTTCATTTTGGATCTCTGCGATTGAGCTGGTTCATGGCGGTCTCGGCGCCGCGGGAGAGCAGCAGGTCGAGGCCTGATAGATAAGTTGGGAGGTAGTGAGTGATTAAAATCTGCTGGTCGGGAGTGAATTTTCCGAGGACGAAGTCCTTGAGATCCATCTGCGGAGGCTCTTTCGGACCGATGCCCAGGCGATAGCGGACAAAGCCGTCGCCGAGGTGCTCGAGCACGCTGGCCACGCCATTGTGTCCGCCGGCGCTGCCGGTGACGGAAACCTTGACGAGGCCGAGGTCGATCGTGAGATCGTCGTAGACCGCGATAACCGAGGCAGCCGGCACCTTGTAAAACCGCGCCAGGGCCGCAAGGGACCGGCCGCTGTCGTTCATGAACGTGAGCGGCTTGGCGAAATAACAGGTTCGGCCCGGACCGGCATCCCAGCGGGCGATCTCCGCCTCAAACTGCGGCGACGCTTTCCACGTCAGACCGAGCTTTTTGGCCAAGGCCTCGAGTACGACCCACCCCAGGTTGTGGCGGGTTTTTTCGTAATCGTGGCCCGGATTGCCGAGCCCGGCAACGAGGGTGATGGACATGACTCAAAGAACAACCGTCACCGCCCGCCGCGGTGAAGCGGCGGACGGGGCGGGAAAATTTACTTCTTGGCGGGAGCGGCCGGCTTGGCCGCGGCCGCACCGGCGGCGGGCTTGGCACCGGCCGCCTTGGCGGCGCCGGCAGGGGCGGCCGCTTTGGCACCGGCGGCGGGAGCAGCACCCGGGGCCGCGGCGGCACCCGGAGCAGCAGCCGCGCCATCGGCGGCAGGAGCGGCGGCGGCACCGTCGGCCGGAGTCGCGACGGCCACGACTTCCTGCACGATTTCGCCGACTGGCTCGACGCACGAGACGACAGGCTGACCCTTGATATCGAGGAATTCGACGCCCGCGATGGGCTTCATCGAGCCGACCTTGATCGTCTCACCGACCTTGAGCTCGGTGACATCGACCACGATGAACTCGGGGAGATCCTTCGGGAGGACGCGGACGCGGAGGGTGTGCGCGTTCATTTCGAGCACGCCGCTCTGGTTCTTCACGCCAAACGACTCGCCGGCGACCTGCACGGGCACGCGGATTTCAAATTTCTCGTCCGGTTTGACCTCTTGGAAGTCAACATGGAGGTACTTGTCAGTCAGCGGATCACGCTGGATCTCCTGGAGGAAGGACAACGCCTTGCCGGCGTTTTCCGCCCGGTCGAGCTCGACGAGGACGGCGCGGCCGGCCACGGAGCGGAGGAGGCGGACAAACTCCGGGCCCTCGATGGAGAGTGACTCCGGGCTGGTGTGCTTCCCGTAAAGGATCGCGGGAACGCGGTTGGCTTTGCGCAGGCGGCGGGAGGCGCTACGGCCCGTCTGGGCACGCACTGCGACGTTAAGTTTGTACTGTTGGTTCATGGTTTTCGTTCCCCCTGTCGCCCCGGAATTGAGGGCAGGTGTAGTGGAAAAGAGGGTCAGGTGATACGGCCGGACCGCCCGAAAGCAACCAAAACTTGGCCGGGCCGGTGATTTTCGACTGTGCGGGGTAAAACGGGCATTGACAACAGGGTGCGTGGGTCTGTTTTTCGTGCCCTCTTTCGCCCGGCGCAGGCCGGGTTAAAAGCCACGTTGCCCGGTAGCTCAGTGGCAGAGCAGGTGACTGTTAATCACTTGGTCGTAGGTTCGATCCCTACCCGGGCAGCCAGGTTTCAGCCCTTCCCAGACGGGGGGGCAGGCAAAAAACGTAACATTGGGAGCGTTGCGGGAGCCTTGGCGGCGGGCCAGGATGGGGTTAACACTAAACCCTCCTCTGCCATGACGATGAACCACTCCCACCCCGCTGCGGCCGCCAACAAAAAACTCCACACCCGGATCGCCGCGGCCCAGAAGCTGGCCGACGCCGCCAAGAAGGAGGCCAAGCTGGCCAAGCTCGATTTTCGCAACGCCAAGCAGCTCTACAAGGACGCCCGCCGCGCCGCGCGTAATCTCCGCAAGGAGGTCAAGGCCCTGAAGGCCAAGCTGGCCGCGCTCGCCGTGAAAAAAACCCGGCTCAAACCCAAGGCCGCCAAACCCAAGGCCACGAAGCCCGCCGCGCCGAAACCGGCGGCCAAGCGCGTCCGCCTGATCGTGGCGCCCGCGGCCAGCACGACCCAGCTCGAGGCCTCCCCTTTGCCGGTTGAAAACGTGGCCATCCCGGTGGTGATCCCGCCGGCCGAGCCGACGGCCTGAACCGGGGCCGGGCCGTAATTTTCGAACGCGCGGGCTCGCGGGACGATTCCGCCCCGCCCCTCCTCAGTAAATCTCCGGCACGATCATGTCCTGGCGGACCGGCTCGCGGTGATAGTCTGGGTGGTGCACCCGCGGCGGCAGCGCGATGGGTTCGTGGGCCACCTCGGAATATTTCACCTGCGAGAGCAGGTGGTGGATGCAATTGAGCCGGCCCTTTTTCTTGTCCGCCCCCTGCACCACCCACCACGGCGCCTCGGGGATGTGCGTGCGCTCGAACATCACTTCCTTGGCCTTGGTGTAGAGCTCCCAGTGCTTGCGCGACTCGAGGTCCATCGGGCTGAGCTTCCATTGCTTGAGCGGATCGTTGATCCGGCAGCGGAACCGGAACTCCTGCTCCTCGTCCGGAATGGAGAACCAGTACTTGATCACTTGGATGCCGGAGTGCACGAGCATCTTCTCGAACTCGGGCACCGAGCGGAAAAACTCCTCGTACTCGGCGTCCGTGCAAAAGCCCATCACGCGCTCGACGCCGGCCCGGTTGTACCAGCTGCGGTCAAAGAGCACCATCTCGCCGGCCGCCGGCAGGTGGGCGATGTAGCGTTGGAAATACCACTGGGTCTTCTCGCGGCTGGAGGGGGCGGGCAGCGCCGCCACGCGGGCCACGCGCGGGTTGAGCCGCTGCGTGATGCGCTTGATCGCTCCGCCCTTGCCGGCCGCATCGCGGCCCTCGAACACGATCACCAGCCGGTGGCCGCTGGATACGATCCAATCGTGCATCTTGACCAGTTCGCCCTGCAGCCGGAAGAGCTCGCGGAAATATTTGTTGCGGGCCGCCGACGTGGCATCCGCCTCGACCGGTCGCGCGGGCGAGTTGGGATCCACGTGCTCCCAGTCCTCGCGCTCCATCTCCAACTCCTCGTCGTAATCGTCGATGATTTCGCGGTGGACGCGCTTGATGAGCTGGTTGTCGTGGGCAAGAGGGTCTTTGGCCATGGAATCCAGGATGGAGGGAGGGAGGATGGAAGTCGAGCAGCCGTGGGGCAAGCCGGCAGCAGGCGGCGGGCCACGGGTCGGCGGGATTTAACCTGACCGTGACATGGGTGGACCGGTTCCGCAGCCCGGACGGGTCTTTACCCGGCCGGCCCCTTGGCGGCAAAGTTTTCTCCGGCCGCGCTCCCGTTTTCCGCACCTCCGGCTCGACATCCGCAGGTCCGGCACCAACTTCGAAGCGCATGGCGAAAGCACGGCAGCGGTTGACGAAGAAGGCCTATCAGAACCAGGCGCGAATCCTCCGGGAGCAGCTGGTTCAGCTACAGGTGGAGCTGAAGACGATGCCGTTCAAGGTGCTGCTCATCCTCACCGGACCCGAGGGCGCCGGCCGCGGCAGCCTCCTTAACACCCTTGCCGAGTGGCTCGACCCGCGCGGCGTGGAGACGTTCTCCTACCACGCGCCGACCGACAACGAACTCGCCCACCCGCACCAGTGGCGGTTCTGGCGGAGCCTGCCGGGAATCGGCCGCATCGGGCTCTATGCCGGCTCATGGTACACCGAGACCCTCCGCGAGGAAGCCCGCACCGAGCGCGCCCACCGCCACGTCGTCGAAGATGCCGAGCGCATCCGCGACTTCGAAAAACTCCTCGCCGACGGCGGCACGCTCATCGTGAAGGTCTGGCTGGACCTCCCGAAGGAGGCCCAGGGCCGGCGCCTGCGCACGCTCCGGGCCGATCCCGCCACCGCCTGGCGCGTGACGGAGGAGGACTGGCATCACCACCGCATCTACGACCGCCTCGCCGAGACGGCGCGGCTCATCCGCACCAAGACCGACCGGCCCGGCGCGCGCTGGCACCTGATTGACGCCGGGGACGAGCGCGCCCGCGACCTCGCGGTCGGCCGGCTGCTGCTCGCCCAGGTCCGGTCGCAGCAAAAGCGGCTGGCGCGCCTGATGCGGCCGGCCCGACACCACGCGGTCCAGCCGTTGCGGCCGTCCGGCCTGCGCCGGCTGCGCGCGCTGCCGTTGGACCAGGATCTTTCGGAACTGGACTACGACGCGCTGCGCGAGAAATGGCTCGGCCGGCTGAACCGCGCCGTGCGTGCCGCCCTCGGGGCGGGCCGGTCCATCGTGTTCGCCTTCGAGGGCTGGGATGCCGCGGGCAAGGGCGGCGCGATCCGCCGGCTGACCAGTGCGATCGACCCGCGCGATTACAGCGTGATTCCGGTGGCCAAGCCGACCCCGGAGGAAAAGCACGCGCATTACCTGTGGCGCTTCTGGCGGGACATCCCGCGCAACGGCCGCATGGCGGTGTTCGACCGCTCGTGGTACGGGCGGGTGCTCGTCGAGCGGCTCGAGGGCTTCTGCCGTGAGGACGAATGGCGGCGCGCGTACGGTGAGATCAACGCCTTCGAGCGCGAACTCACGGACCACGGCACCATCGTCCTGAAATACTGGCTGCACGTGTCACACGCCGAGCAACTGCGCCGTTTCCGCGAGCGCGAGGCCACGCCGCACAAGCAGCACAAGATGAACGCCGAGGATTGGCGCAACCGCCGGAAGCGCGCCGCCTACGAGACCGCCGTCGGGGACATGCTCGCGCTCACCGAGCGGGAAAACGCCCCCTGGCACCTGATACCGGCCAACAACAAACGCTTTGCCCGCCTCGAGGTGCTCCGCTCCGCCAGCCGCCAGATCGAGGCGGTGCTGGCGCAATAATGGGCTGAACGTTGAGGCCGGGGCGGATGGAAGAGGAAGCGTCCTGAGGCGCCGCCCGAGCCGGCCACCTGCTAAAAATCCCGGAGAAAACCGCCGGCCGTCCAGCCGCCGTCCACGCTCAAAATCTGTCCGGTGACGTAGCCGGTTTCCGGCGCGGCAAAAAAGAGCACGGCCTGCGCGACCTCGTCCACCTGCCCCGGCCGGCCGGCCGGGACGTGGCTGAGCAGGCGCTGGGCCTGCGCCTGCTTGGCCGCATCCTCCCCGCCATAAAACAGCTGCGCGGTGGCGTCCGTCAGCGTCGAGCCCGGGGCCACGCAATTCACCGCGATGCCCGACGGGGCCAGCTCGATCGCCATCGTGCGCGTGAGGTGCGCCACGCCCGCCTTGGCCGCCGTGTACGCGCACTGCAGTCGCGCCGGCACGAGGCCGAGCACCGACCCGATGTTCACGATGCGGCCCGACTTCTGCGCCACCATGAGGGCGGACACCGCGCGGCTGACCAAAAACACCCCGCGCAAATCCACGGCCATGATCCGGTCCCATTCCGCGATGGGAAACTGGTCGATGGTCACCCGGTGGCTCGTCGTGTTGATGCCGGCGTTGTTCACCAAAAGATCGATGCGGCCAAACTGGGCCTGGATTTTCCGCACGCCCGCGTCCACCTCGTCCGCCGAGGATACGTCCATCCGCAGCGCCGTGGCCCCGGGCAGGCCCGCCGCGGCGGTCGTCGCCCCGGCCTCGTCAATGTCGGCGAGGATAAGCCGCGCCCCGTTCGCCGCCAGCAACCGGGCCGTGGCGAAACCGATGCCGCGCGCCGCGCCGGTCACAAGGGCCACCTGGTGGGAGAGATCCGTTTTCATGGACCGGCATCATCGCCGGGGATCGGGCGAAGTTCACGAGAAAAAGAAAGTCGCCCGCCGGGCCCGGATCCCAATGCTCGCGGCTGCCGTGGCGAAACCCCTCCCTCAACCGCAGCCCGCGCGCGTGCGCGCTGCGACCCCAAAGACCGCGACGACCCTGCCCGACCGCGCCGAATTGCTGCGGCTCTACGAGCAAATGGTCCTGCTGCGCCAGTTCGAGCTGGCCGCGCAGGCCCGCTACAAGGCGGGCGAGATGCCGGGTTTCATCCATCTCTACATCGGCGAGGAAGCCGTCGCCGTCGGGGTGTGCGCGCACCTGGATGACGCCGACTGGATCACCAGCACCCACCGCGGCCACGGCCATGCGCTCGCCAAGGGCCTGCCGCCCGCCGCACTCATGGCGGAGCTCTACGCGAAGGCCACCGGCTGCTGCGGGGGACGCGGCGGCAGCATGCATCTGTACGATCCGCAACACGGCGTGCTCGGCACCAACGGCATCGTGGGCGGCGGCATTCCCCATGCCGTCGGCGCCGCCCTCAGTGCGCGGACCCGGGGCACACAGGGTATCGCCGCCGCATTCTTCGGTGACGGGGCCGTCAACCACGGGGCGTTTCACGAGAGCCTGAATTTCGCCGGCGCCCAGCAGGCCGGCGTGCTGTTCGTCTGCGAAAACAACCTTTACGCCACTGCGACCCCCCTGAACCAAGTCACCCGCAACGCCGAGATTGCCACGCGGGCCGCGGCCTACGGCGTGCCGGGCGTGGCCGTGGACGGCAATGACGTGCTCGCAGTCTGGTCCGCCGCCCGCACCGCCGTGGCGCGCGCCCGGACCGGCGGCGGCCCCACCCTCATCGAGGCCAAGACCTACCGCGTCGTCGGCCACCACGAGGGCGACCCCCTCACCGGCGTCTATCGCTCGCAGGACGAACTCGACGCCTGGAAACTCCGCGACCCGATCCAGACCTTCCGCCGGCGCCTCACCGGTGAGCTCAAGGCCGCCCGGCCCGCCGAACTTGATGCGATCGACGCCCGTGTGCTCGCCGTCGTCGCCGACGCCGTGGAGTTCGCGCGGCAATCGCCGGAACCGGACCCGGCCACGGTCCATGCCCACTGCTGGTCGGAGGCCCTCAACCCGCCCCGGCCCGCCGCCAAGCCGAATCCGCGGACCGAGACCCAGGGCTGGCTCGACGCCGTGCGCGACGGCATCGCGGAGGAGATGCGGCGCGACCCGCACCTGCTGTATTTTGGCGAGGGCATCGGCCAGCGCGGCGGAAGTTTTGCCCACACCAAGGGCCTGTGGCAGGAATTCGGCGCGGGCCGGGTGATCGACACGCCGATCTGCGAACTCGGCTTCACCGGCGCGGCCATCGGCGCCTCGGCAACGGGTTGCCGCTCGGTGGCCGACCTGATGTTCGTGGACTTCCTCTTTGAGACCGGCGGGCAGATTCCGCTGCAGGCCGCCAAGCTGCGCTACATGAGCAACGGCGCGATGGCCGTGCCGGTCGTGGTGCGCGCGCCCTGCGGTGCGGTCAAAAGCGCCGGGCCTCAGCACAGCGGCACGTATCATGCGATGTGGGCGCATCTCCCCGGGCTGATCGTCGCCCTGCCCTCGAATCCCGCCGACGCAAAGGGTCTCATGAAGTCCGCGCTGCGCGGGGCCAACCCGGTGCTCTTCCTCGAGCCCAAGGCGCTTTTCTCGTCGAAGGGCGAGGTGCCGGTGGGCGAACATCTCGTCCCGTTTGGCGTGGCCCGGATCGCCCGCGCCGGCGCTGACCTCACCGTGGTCGCCGCCGGCCGGATGGTTTCGCTGGCCCTTGAGGCCGCCGAAATCCTGGCCCGCGACGGCGTGGACTGTGAGGTCATTGACCTGCGCACCATCATCCCGCTCGACGTCGAGGCCATCACCACCAGCCTGGAAAAAACCCACCGGCTGCTGGTCGTGGACGAGGGTTATGCCGCGTTTGGCCTCGGCGCGGAAATCGCGGCCACCGTCGGCGAACTCGCGTTTGATGCCCTGGATGCGCCGGTCGGCCGGCTGCACTTGGAGCCGGTTCCCCATCCTTTCAATCCGCAGCTCGAGGCCGCCGTGCTGCCCAGCGCCGCGAAGATCGTCGCCGCGGCGCAAGGCGTGGTCGCGGGCGTGGTTTCTGCGCCCCGCCGCCCGCGCGCCCAGGCCGCCGCCGCCGATCGTCTCGCCCCGGCTCCGGAGGGCAAACCCGCGGCCCCGCGCCCGGCCCCGGGAATTTCCCCGGTCGCCCACGATAATAACCCGGCGGACGGCGAGGCGATCAGACTACCGCACGGGGACCTCACCGTCAGCGAGGCCAAGGTCCTGAACTGGCGCAAACAACCGGGGGATGGATTCAGCGCGGGCGAAGTCATCGCCGAGGTCGAGACCGACAAGGCCGTCATGGAGGTGGAAGCTCCCGCCGCCGGCCGCCTGGTGCGGATTGCCGCGCCCGCGGGCGCGATGGTGCCGATGGGCGGATTGCTCGCGGTGTTTACCCGGGGGTGAGGCCCGGGGCCTTGGACCCTTACGGTTGCCGGTAGCCGTGCCGCTGGAGCACCCAGGCGGCCTGGCCCTCGTTGATCTCCGCGACCGTCTGGTTGCTGGCGAGCGCGTGCTGGCGCAGTGCGCGCGCGGGGTCCGGCGCCTGCAGCCGGTTGAGCGCGTTCATCGCGGCGATTTCCGTGTCCACCGCGCGGATCGCCTCGAGATCGGTGCGGATTTGTACGCGGGCGTCCTCCGTGACCTGCTTCCGCATGCCGTTCTCCAGCGCCTCGACGAATTTGTCCACGCTGCCCTGCGGTCCGACCAGCAGGTTGAGATGCTGCCAGAACGCCATCGTGGAATAGGGCCCCACGCCCATGTACTGGGGGCCGGCGCTGTGGCCGTCCATGGACCCGCGGTAGATTTCCATCTCCGGCGGGACCTTGACGCCGCGCACCGAGGACAGCCAGCCGCTGTGATCCATGAAGAGCTGGCCACCTTCCACGCTGGTCAGGAAGCGCAGGAAATCGAGTGCCTCCGCCTTGTGCGGACTGTGCTTGTTGAGGTATAGCTCGAAGCTCGTGCCGAGATAGCCGTCCTTGTACGGCCCCACCACGTAGGGTCCGACCACCGGATCGTCCTTCGTGGGCTGCGGCAGGCGCATCGCCTGCACCGGGAAGGGGGCAAGCCGCTTCAGGCTGGTCGCATCATAGGTCCCTGAATAGATGAACAGCGCCGCACCCCGGACAAATTCCTGGAGCGCATCATCCCGCGAGAGCTGGCTGAAACCCGGCCGCATCTGCTGCGTGAACTCCCGCAACATCGCGAACCCTGCCTTCACCTCCGGCCGCCGGTAATTCCAACGGCCCAGCAGGTAATCGGACTGGGCCTGCCAGGGCCAGCGGGCGAGATAACCCTCGCGGTCGAGTTCCAGACTCATGCCCGTGAGGGTCCCGAACATCACGAAATCGGCCAGCCATTGCGCATTGCTGTAGGAGCCCGCGAGCGGGCGCAGCACCACACCGGTGCGCCGGGCGTAGTCATCCACCTGCGCACACAGGGTGCGGAAGTCCGCCAGCGTCACCGGCGGCGCGGCGGAGCCGGTGATTTTCTTCAGCAGCTCGCGGTTGCAGAACAGGCGGCTGCTGCCTTGCGACAGCGTCGCCCCGTAAACCTGCCCGATCTCCGGGCTCTGGCTGATCATCTCGTAAAGCCCGTCGGCAAAGGTCTGCCGCCACGGCACTTTTTCCATCGGTGTGCCGCGGTTGTAGGGGTTCGTCTCGCTCATCGCCGCCGTCAACGGCTCAAAGTACCGCACCGGCACGTCATTCATGCCCTGCAGCCAGTACGCAAACTCCATGAGGTCGGTCGCGGTGCCCCCCGTCAGGTTCGTCCGCACCCACTGCCGGTAAACCGGCCCGGGCACCTCCACCTGCTCGACCTTCACCCGCGGGTTCAGCTCCTCGTAGCGGCGGATCACCGCGCGAATGCCGTCCGGCGGGCCCTTTTCAATCTGCCAGTGCGCAAACCGGATCGTCACGGGCCGCGCACTTACCAGCGGCGCGGAGCGCGTGAACACCCACCAGAGGGCCACGAGGTAGCCTGCCGCAAACACCGCCAGCATCAGCCGGAATTTACCCCGCCTCATGACGATGGCCCCTCCGCCCGTTGCGCGGCGGCGATCTCCGCCAGCTTCGCCTTCACCGTGGCCATCCGCCCGTCCACCTCGTTCTCGGCAAGGTAGCGCTCGAAATAAACCCGCGCCTGTTCCCAAAGTTTTTCCCGCCGCGACAGCTCCGCGATCTGCAGCTGCAGTTCCACGCGCCGGAGCCCCGTCAACCCGCCGATCCGGTCGGCCGCCAGCAGGTCGGCCAGCACGCCGGCCACCGGCTGCCCGTGAAAGAGCCGCCCCCGGCCGAGCACAATCAGCGCGTCGCGCTGCAGTTCCGGCTGCGTCACGCGCGGAAGCAAAGCCCCGGCCGCCGCGACGCGCGCCGCGGGGTCACCCGCCTCCGGCAACACGTAGAGGCGGAGCAGCATCAGCTTCACGAGTCCAAGCTGCGCCCAGAAACTCGCCGGACTCTTGTCCGCGAGTTGCGCGTAGATCTGCGCCGCCCGCACCGGGTCCGGCGTGAAAAAATGCACCTGGTACAGCCGGCCGGTCAGGTAGGCCGCCGCGGCGGCAATCTCATCCCGACCCCGCGCCAACTCGGACAACTGCGCCTCCACCTTCCGGAGTCCCGCGTCGGTGACCGGCTGCAGGTCAATCCGCACCACCGCCTCGGCCAACGCCGCCTCGCGGCTATCCGGCGCGCCGGATTTCTGCAGCGCCCCCAGCGCATCGTTGGCCAGGTGCCGTCCGAGGTGCTCCCACGCGACCGCCACGTCCGCGTCGGTCGCCCGCACCGCCGGCGGCACGCACACCACGCCCAGCAGCAAGGACATCCAAAACGCAGTTGGGGTAACGCGGGGCACGCCCCCACGGTGAAAGGTTGCCCGGAGACGACAAGCCTCGGTTTGGAAATTAGGTCGGGCGTGGCCGCGGGGCGCGCCGGTTTAGCCAACAGGGCGAATCCTCCGGTTGAGCCCTCAGCGGTGGGGCGAGTCTCTGACCCGCCCTGGGAGCCGCCATGCCTTCGTCGCGTTCTGAACGCATACGCGGTGAGGGCGCGGCGTCCCCATGCAAAATCAACCCTCGAGCCAGGGCGGGTCAGAGACCCGCCCTAGCCCGGAATCACACCGACTGCAGGCAGTCCCGCGCGGCGAGGAAACCGCGCTTCTCGCCGGCGACCGTGCCGTTGTAGTCCACATCCTCGAGCTCGATGGACACGAAGCCCCCGAAGTTCGCGGACTTCAGCACGGTGAAGATCTTCGTCCACGGCGCCGCGCCCGCGCCCGGGATCGTGTAGCGCCAGAACGGGCCGCCCCACGGCAGGCCCTCGGCGAACACCGGCGCCTGCTCGGTGCCAAGGTGGTAGAGCCGTTCCGCGTCAATGAAGGTGTCCTTGCCGTGCACATGCACGACGTGCGGCGCGAACTCCGACACGAAGCGCAGCGGATCAATGCCCATGCGGAGCAGGTGCGAGGGGTCGTAGTTGATGCCGTACGCCGGCGAATTCATTTCCTTGAGGAACGCGCGGTATGATTCCGGCGTGCAGCATTGCGCATTGCAGCCCGGCCAGCCTTCGATCGAGAGCTTCGTCTTCGTCTCCTTGAGCACATCGCGCAGCGCGCCGTACGTCTCGACCATGTAGCCAAACGTCTCCTTGCGGGGAAGCTTCTCATCCTCCGCGAGCATGACGATGAAGAACAGTTTCACCCCCGCCGCCGCGCTGTCGCGGATCATTTTCTGGGCGAGCGCGACCGTGGCTTTTCGTTTACCCGCGTCGGCCGACATCATGCCGAACCATTCCGGGCCGAACAGGTCGATCGTGCCGATGGGCAGCCCGCCCGCTTGGAAAGCCGGCACCTGGGCCAGCCGGTTGGCGCCCACGTCGATGCAGTTGAAGCCGTTCGCCGTGGCCCACGTCGCGACGTCGCCGGCGGCCAGCTTGTCGAATTCACCAGTCATGCGGATGCCGATGGGAAATCCACCGGTCTTGGTTTTGGCGGGAGTGCTCATGGGAGTTTCGAAAAGACGGTTTGCATCGCCGCGAACATTTTCTGGCACGCGGCCGCGGGCGACAGCGCCCAGAGCTCGTCGTTGAACATCTCGATCGCGTAATTGCCCTTGTAGCCGAGCCGCTCAAAGCGGCCGAACAGGTCGACGAGGTCGTACGCGCTCGCCGGATCGCCGGGCAGGAGGCGCGCCGTGTTGCAGTCGGTCGTTTCCGCCGGCGTCATCGGCATGTTGTCCACGTGCACGTGCTTGATCCACTTCGCGGTCTCCGCGGTGATGTGCTCCGTCTTGCTCGGCGTACAGTGAAAGTGCGCCGGGTCGAACAGCACGCCGATGTTGGCGGCGCCCGAGCGTTTCGCGATCTCCACCACGGAAAGGAAGGTCTTCACCATGCCCCAGTTGAACTCGATCGCCATGGTCACATTGAGCGGCTTGATGCGGTCGGCGACGCCCTTGGCGGCCTCGGCCATGCGCTCGATCACGTTGGGCACTTCCTTCGCCGCCGGCCAGTTGATGTAGTCGGTGCCGACCACCATCATTGAGCCGCCCAGCTGGGCGATCAGCTCGGCATTGGCGACGTGTTCGTCCTGGTTCTGCTTGATCTCAGCCGGGGTCCCCAGGCCGACAAGGTTCTGGTTGAAGCCGCCGGAAACGGTCAGCTGGTGCCCGTTGATGATCGCCCGGGCCTGCGCGGGGGTCATCCCCTTCGCGAGTTCCCGCCGGATCTGGTCGAGTGGGCACTCAATCGTGCGAAAGCCCGCGCCGGCGGCGGCGGCGGCCATTTCCTCGAGGTTGGAAAACTTGATAGAGACGGTGTTAAGACCGAGTCGATTGATATTCATGGGGGTAAAAATGAGGCCGGGTTGTTAACCGCGAATGGACGCGAATGCAGAAAAGCGCGTGCGCTCTCCGTTTCGATTCGCGTCCATTCGCGGTTGAATAAAATCCAGCTCAGAAGCTGAGCTTGATGCCCGCGCCTTTCTGCTGGAGGCGAAGGAAGTCGCGCGCGATCTCGAGGTCCTTGGTCGCCTCGGCCGCGGTGCAGAGCGGGGTTTTTTCCCCTTGGACGGCGCGAATGAAGTTTGCGGCCTGCGAGCGCATGGCGTGCCACGGCGCAAAGACCGGCTCGATGAGCTTCGGCGTCTCGCTGCCGCCGAGGTCCTCGAACACCTGCAGCTTGCCCGGCCGGTCGATCACCATCGGCGCCGGCAGGTCGAGCTTGAGGTAACCCTTGTCGAAGCCGACGAGCGCCGACTCCTGCCAGTCCTGGGTCGTGTGATAGGGCGCCATCTCCAGGATGCCCGACACGCCGCTCTTCGAGCGGATGCCCATGTACTGGCCGTTCTCGTCGGCCACGGTGACCTTGAAATCCTCGTCGAGCAGGTAGCGCAGCAGGTTGATCTGGTGGATGTAGAAATTCGTCAGCTCGAAATTCCGCTTGGCGCCTTCCGCATCAAAACCCGCCGGCGGGGCGTCCGCCTTCATGTCCGGGTATTTCTCGTCCGTGACGATGCGGGTGGAGAAGCCCTCGGCGTCCCACTTGCCGGGCGGCATCGTGACGCGGACGTAGCGCATCTGGCCAAATTTGCCCGAGGCCTTCCATTCGCGGATTTTTTCGGCCGCGGCGACGGAGGCCAGGTCGCTGCGCTTGTGATAGGCCACGTAAACCGGCGCGGAGTGCTGCCGGGAGAGGGCCGTGAGGCTTTCCGCGATCTCGACGCTGTGCGCGAGGGGCTTCTCGATCATGATCGGCTTGCCCGTTGCGATCACCGCCGGCAGCAGGCCGCCGTGAAACCAGAAGCACTGGATCGCGACGTACGCGTCCACCTTCGCCTTGGCGATCAACTCGGCATCAGTGGCGTACACCTCCGGAATGTTCCAGTGCTTCGCGACCTGCGCCGCGAGCTGCGGTCGCAGTTCCGCCATGGCGACGACTTCGCAGTTGGGGAGGGTCGCGTAATTGCGCAGGTGCGCCATCTGACCCATGTTGCCGGTGCCGATAAAACCTAGTCGGATTTTTTTCATGAACGTAAGTTGAGAGAGCCGCAAAACCTGAGCCGTCCTGTGACGAGGGGTAAGCGCAGCACTCCGTCGGACACCGGCGATGGCGTAAAGCGGAATCCGATGAAAAATGGCCGGGATGAAACAGCCCCACTTGGGTTGGGAGAGGGACTGAACCAAGAAGACCGCCACCGCCCTCGCGCGAAATCTTCCGCCCAAAAAAACCTCGAAACATTGCCGGACGGGATGTCCCGGCGAACTCGCCGGCCAGGTGTGTCCTCCCACCCATATCAGTAACCAACGCACGGAATGATATTTAGTAGATGAGATGAACACCGCATATATGCTTGGGGTGTATCGCAGTTACCTTGCCCCTCGGGTTGGCGAAATTAATCCCCGCCACGGCTCCCCCGCCAAACCATGAAGGCAAAGATTAGATCGCCGGCCGTGTTCGTCGTTCTGACAATCGCGGCGCGGGCGCAGACCGCCGTCGACTGGGACTTCCGCGGAGGCTCGGGTGCGCCCCTGTCGCTTTCCGCCAACGTCTCGGTGCCGGAGAATCTTTTCGGCCAAAATGAGCAGTCCGGCAACCCTCCCCGGTTCAACGGGGTGAACGGCTCATTCGGTTATTCGGGCGTCAACGGCCCGGCCTCCGGCCGCCACAACGCCTCGATCGGCGTCGTGGCGGCCCGCTCGATTCGGCCACCTCCACGGACTTCGAATTCGCCGTCGGAACGATGGCGGCACTTTAGTTTTTGCCTGAAACGACGCCCGGCCCCAGTGTCATGCCCATGTCCACGTTTCTCTCCGACCGGCGCGCGCGGATCGCCGCGGCCCTCACTCTCGGCGATGCGGTCCTGCTCGTCGGCGCCGGTGAACCCGTGCCGCTGCCCGAGGGCAGCGACCAGACCTACCCGTTTCGCTCGCACGCCGAGTACTACTACCTCGCCGCGCAGGAATGCCCGGGCGGGGTCGTCGCCTTCGATCCGCGCGACGGGACCGGCGGTTGGGTCTCGTTCGTGCCCGATGTCACCGAGGGCGAACGCGTCTGGGAGGGCCGCGCGCAACTCCCCGGCGCTTCCGTCGCCACGCTTGAGCCCTGGCTCACCACGCGCCGCGGCCGGCCAATCGTGATGCTCGGCGCACCGCTCCGCGGCGTGCACGCCGACGGGACCCGCACGCTCCAAGCCCGGGAACAGCTGATGCACGCCCGCCGGTTGAAGGACGCCACCGAAACCGCCCTGTTGCGCCGCACCGCCATCGCCACCGCCGCGGGTTATGAACAGATGCGGGCCAGCCTGCGCCCCGGTGTCACCGAGCGCGCCCTGCAGATCGAACTTGAGACCGGCTTTTTCCGCGCCGGTGGCGACCGGCCCGGCTACGGCAGCATCATCGGCCTCGGCGCCAACGCCGCCATTCTGCACTCCACGCCCAGTTCGCGCGCCGCGGCCGCGGGGGATTTTCTCCTCGTGGATGCCGGTGCCGAGATCGGGCGCTACATGAGCGACGTCACCCGCACCTACGTCGTGGGGACACCCTCGGCCTTCCAGCGCGACCTCTACCAGATCGTCCTCGCCGTCGAGGAGCACGCCCTTGCGCGCTGCGTGCCGGGCGCGGAATGGCGCGAAGTCCACCTCGCCGCCGCCGTCGAGCTGACCGCCGGCCTCGTCAGCCTGGGCGTGATGCGCGGCGCGGCCGAATCCCTCGTCGAACAGGAGGCGCACACCTTGTTTTTTCCGCACGGCCTCGGCCACATGGTCGGTCTCGGCGTGCGCGATGGCAGCGGGATGGAACCGGGGCGCACCCAGTCCCCCCGCGCCAGCCTTTCGACCCTGCGCATGGACCTCCCGCTCCGGCCGGGCTACGTCGTTACGGTTGAACCCGGCCTCTATTTCATTCCCGCCCTGCTCAACGACCCCCAGCGCCGCGCGCGTTTTCGCGAGGCCGTCAACTGGCCCCTCGTCGAGTCGCACCTCTCGCTCGGCGGCGTGCGGATCGAGGACAACGTGCTGGTGACCGCCGGCGCCCCGGAGAACCTCACCGCCGCCATCCCAAAGACGTTATAGGACCGGTTATTGCCCACGGAACACACGGAAAACACGGAAGGCATCCGACTGATCAATTCCCGCTTTCGGAGGTGGTTGGCCCAGGGTTTTTATTCCGGGTGTTCCGGGTGTTCCGTGGGCAAAAATTTTCCGTGGACAAGCCCCGGGTTCCGGCTCTCCCTTGGACCCTCATGGAGCAGCCCACCGAGAAATTCACCACGCCCCTCAGCCTCGTCGTCGACGTTGTGCTGCTGGTCCTGTTTTTCGCCTATCTTTTCAGCGTGCTGAAGTCGCACGTGCCTTCGAACAACCCGAAGCTGATCACCCTCTGGGCCGCCCTCGCCGCCTCCTGCCTGACGGGCGTGTTCTGGCTCGCCCTGCAGATGTTCCGGGTGGTGTTCCGCGCCTACCGCGCCGCGAACAAGTAACTCGGGCTTGGCCGGGTACCGGGCGGGGCCTTTGACCCCGCCTTTTTCATGCCCGGAGCCGGGCGGCTTATGACACACGGCGCGGGCGCGGCTCCCGCCCGACATTTCTGGCTGCGCGGTTGACAGCCCCCGCCGCCAAGCTATGCCGTTTCCCTCTGTGCGGCCCGCTCCGGGCCGATGATTTTTAACCACGAAATCCACCATTCCATGGCCGCTAAAACCAAAGCAAAGAAAGTCTCTGCGAAGAAAAAATCCGCCGCCCAGGCGCTCAAATACGTCTATTCGTGGGGCGCCGGCAAGGCCGACGGCCACGGGGGCATGAAGCCCCTCCTCGGCGGCAAGGGCGCCAACCTCGCCGAGATGACCCGCATCGGCCTTCCCGTGCCCCCCGGCTTCACGGTCACCACCGAGGTTTGCACCTATTTCTACGCCAACAAGCGCACCTACCCGAAGTCCCTCCAGGCCCAGATGGAGGCCGGCGTCGCCAACATGGAGAAGATCATGGGCACGAAATTCGGTGCCACCAGCGGCACCCCGCTCCTCGTCGCCGTCCGCTCCGGCGCCCGCGACTCCATGCCGGGCATGATGGACACCATCCTCAACCTCGGCCTCAACGACCAAACCGTCCTCGCCCTCGCCGCCGCCACCCGGAACGAGCGCTTCGCCTGGGACTGCTACCGCCGTTTCATCCAGATGTACGGTGACGTCGTTCTCGGCGTGCAGAAAAAGGAAGGCGAGGACCACGAGCCGTTCGAGACCGTCATCGAGGGCTTCAAGCACGAGACCTACCACAAGGACATCGTGGACAGCGAACTCACCGCCGCCGACCAGCAGGAGCTCGTCAAGCGCTTCAAGGCCCTCGTCAAGGATCGCACCGGCCACGTGTTCCCCAACAACCCGTGGGACCAGCTCCGCGGCGCCGCCGGCGCCGTCTTCGGCTCGTGGATGAACGACCGCGCCATCGTCTACCGCCGCAAGTACAACATCCCCGCCGAGTGGGGCACCGCCGTCAACATCCAGGCCATGGTGTTCGGCAACACCGGTGACACCTCCGGCTCCGGCGTCGCCTTCACCCGCAACCCCGCCAACGGCACCAACGAGTTCTACGGCGAGTTCCTCATCAACGCCCAGGGCGAGGACGTCGTCGCCGGCGTCCGCACCCCCGAGCCCGTGCTCAAGCTCAAGGACCAGATGCCCAAGTCCTACGCCGAGCTCCTCAAGGTCCGCGCGACGCTCGAGAAGCACTTCAAGGACGTCCAGGACATCGAGTTCACCATTCAGGAGGGCAAGCTGTTCATGCTGCAGACGCGCAACGGCAAGCGCACCGCCATGGCCGCGCTCAAGTTCTCCATCGATATGGTGAAGGCCAAGCTCATCGACTGGCGCACCGCCATCCTCCGCAACCCCGCCGACCAGCTCGAGCAGCTCCTCGCGCCAGTGTTCGACCTCGCCGAGGTCAAGAAGGCCAAGGTCATCGCCACCGGCCTCCCCGCCGGCCCCGGCGCCGCCACCGGCAAGATCTACTTCAACGCCGACCGCGCCGTGCTGGCCGCCGAGAAGGGCGAGAAGGTCCTCTTGGTCCGCATCGAGACCTCCCCCGAGGATCTGCGCGGCATGATCGCGGCCGAGGGCATCCTCACCGCCCGCGGCGGGGTCTCCTCGCACGCCGCGCTCGTCGCCCGCCAGATGGGCAAGGTCTGCGTCTGCGGCGCCGCCGCGCTGTCGGTGAACTACAACGCGAAGACCGTGACCGTGGACGGCCAGACCTTCACCGAGGGGGACTTCCTCTCGATCGACGGCACCCTCGGCGTCGTCTACGCCGGCCAGATCCCGACGGCCCCATCCGAGATCGTCGCCGGCCTCATCAACGGCGACAAGGCCGCGCAGGCCACCGAGAAGTTCAAGAACTACGTCCAGCTCATGAAGTGGTGCGCGCAGGCCACCAAGCTGAGCGTCCGCACCAACGCCGACACCCCTGAGCAAACCGCGCAGGCGATCGCGTTCGGCGCCGTCGGCATCGGCCTCACCCGCACCGAGCACATGTTCTTCGAGGGCGACCGCATCGACGCGATGCGCGAGATGATCCTCGCCGGCAACCTCGCCGACCGCGAGGCCGCCCTGGCCAAGCTCCTCCCCTACCAGCGCGCCGACTTCTTCGGCATCTTCAAGGCGCTGAAGGGCTTTCCCGCGACCATCCGCTTCCTCGACCCGCCGCTCCACGAGTTCCTCCCGAACTCCAAGGAGTCGCAGGTGGACCTCGCGAAGAAGCTCGGCATCGCCGTCGAGAAGATCGAGCACCGCGTGCACGAGCTCCACGAGTTCAACCCGATGCTCGGCTTCCGCGGCTGCCGCCTCGGCATCAAGTATCCCGAGATCACCGCCATGCAGGCGCGCGCCGTGTTCGAGGCCGCCGCTGATGCGAACAAGGCTGGCTTCAAGGCCAAGCCCGAGATCATGATCCCGCTCGTCGGCTTCAAGAAGGAGCTCGATCTGCAGGTGGAGGTGGTCCACTCCGTCGCGAAGGCCGTCATGGCCGAGAAGAAGACGAAGATCGCCTACTCCGTCGGCACGATGATCGAGATCCCGCGCGGCGCCCTCACCGCCGACGAAATCGCCTCGACCGCCGAGTTCTTCAGCTTCGGCACCAATGACCTCACGCAGACCTGCCTCGGCATGTCGCGCGACGACTCGGGTTCCTTCCTCGGCGCCTACCAGGAGTCCGAGATCATGAAGAAGAACCCGTTCGCCTCGATCGACCAGACCGGCGTCGGCCAGCTGATGGAGATCGCGATCAAGAAGGGCCGCCAGACCCGCCCCGGCATCAAGCTCGGCATCTGCGGCGAGCACGGCGGCGACCCGGATTCCGTCAAGTTCTGTCACCAGCTCGGCCTCAACTACGTCTCCTGCTCGCCCTACCGCGTCCCGGTCGCCCGCCTCGCGGCCGCCCAGGCGGCGGTGAACGATGCGAAAAAGTAAAGCGCGCTCAGCCGTATACCCTAAGCCGTAAGCCCTAAGCTTTAGCTCCCTCCGCCCCGCGCCTCATCCGCGCGGGGCTTTTTTTGCCTGCCTTTCGCGCCCCCCGCCGAATTCCAGTGTAACCTATTGGGTGACACTTTGGCTTCCCGCTTGCCGCCGCGGCACTGGGCTTCCAGCTTTGCACTTACCGCTTAGCGCTCCCCATGCCCGTCACGTTTCCGCTCTCCTCCGCCGGTTACGAACTCGACACCTCCGCCGCGGCCTTTGGGTTCATGCGCAGCTCCGCGGACTCGGCCGGTGATCCGGTCGAACTCGCGCGGCGGCTGGCGGACGACGGTTATCTCTACCTCCCCGGCTTCTTTGATCCTGCGCTGATCTTCGCCGCGCGCGCCGCGATCACCGACCGGCTCGCGGCCGAGGGCTCGCTCGATCCGGCCCATCCATCCATCGCGGCCATCGCCAGGCCCGACAAAAAATTCTCCTATCGCGGCGACCTGGCCCGGCACAACGCCGCCGTGGAACGGGTGGTCTACGGGCCCGAGCTGCTGGGGTTTTACGCGGCCCTCTTCGGCGAGGCGGTGCGGCACTTTGACCATACCTGGTTCCGCGCCGTCAGCCGCGGCATGGGCACCACCCCGCACTGCGACCTCGTCTACATGGGGCGCGGCACGCGCGAGCTGCTCACTGCCTGGATTCCGTATGGCGACATCCCGCTCGAGATGGGCGGGGTGATGCTGCTCGAGGACTCGCACAAAAAATCCGCGCGCATCAAAAACTATCTCGACGTGGACGTGGACTCCTACTGCGAAAACCGCCCCAAGGAGGTCGAGAAGGTCGCAGTGAAGGGCGGCTGGAGTCACCCAGGCTTCCTCAGCAAGAATCCCGCGACGCTCCGCGCCAAGCTCGGCGGCCGCTGGCTGACCTGCCCGGATTACAAAGTCGGCGACTTCGTCACCTTCGGGATGACGATCGTGCACGGCGGCCTCGACAATCAGACTGACCGCCTGCGCTTTTCCTCCGACACCCGCTACCAGCGCGCGAGCGAGCCGATTGACGAACGCTGGATCGGCGCCAATCCGCCCGCCAACACCCTCGCCGGCAAGCGCGGCCGGGTGTGCTGATCCGGAGTGGGGCCAGGGCGAGCCCCGGCGGATAACACCCCGTTTTTTCAGGCCCGGTTCGGCGCGACAGTGCGATCGATCAAAAACTAAACCGGCGAACGCCCGCGTCCACGCGCCGTCAGTCCTCCCCGCTCTCCGCGTTGGGGTTTGGGTGCGCCACTTAAAGCGGACCGCGGTCCGCTCAGGTCCCCTGCTTCCGCCACCACGCGCCCGCCTCGGCCATGCCTTCGAAATACGAGCGCACCGGCGCATAGCCGAGTTCCGCCACCATCCGGTCGTTCGGGCAATGCCCGATGAACTTGTCCCCGGGCTTCGCCGCTTCCGCCGGAATCACCGGCGCCGGCGGCGCGTCCGGAAACCATGAGCGCATGTCCTCGATGAAATTCCGCCAGGCCACGTCGCCATCCACGACGTTGTAAGTGCGACCGATGGACTCGGACCGGTCGAGCGCGAGCCCGATGGCATGCGTGACATTGTCCACGTGCGTCCACGGCATGATGTCCGAGCCATCGCCGAGCACCGGCACCTTGCCCGTCCGCACCTTCGCGGGCACCTTCACCGCCCAGCTTGACGTCGGATGCACCCCGAGCACGGCACCGAGCCGGAAGATCGTCGCGGGCAGTCCGTGGGACATTTCCACCTGCAGCGCCCGTTCGGCCTCCGCCTTCGTGATGCCATAGTGCGGCGTCGCGGCGGGGGAATGCGCGTAGGTCTTGCCGATCATCCGCAACGGGGAGTCCTCGGTGTAGGCCTCGCGCCCGCTCTGGAAATCGTAGACCGACAGCGTCGAAATGTGGATGAAGCGCTGGCAGTGCGCCACGCGCGCCGCGCCGGACAGGATGGCCGTGCCGGTCACATTGACATGCAGGGCTTCGCTCAGGTCCTTGCCCACGGTGGCGGCGGCATGAAAGACCAGCTCGCGCCCTCCGCAGATGTACCGGGCCATGATCGGGTCGGTGAAATCCCCCTGCACCTGCGTGATGTGCGGCGAATCCAATCCCGGGTGCGGTCCCACCTTCCGCACCACGGCGCGGACATCCGCCCCCTGCTTCGCCAGCCACGCCGCGATGCGGCTGCCGACAAAACCGCTGCCACCGGTGACGAGAACGGGAACGCCCAGCAAATTCATCGCCCGCCACACTCCTCAACCTGCCGCACAGGACAAGCCGGATGATTGCCCCCACGAAAGATCCGCCTCACCCACCATCCGATCCCGCAGACTAGTGGCTCACCCGCCTCGCCCGGCGGGGCTGGGCCATCTCCCTGCGCGCGTTACAAGCTGGCGAAAAACCGGGTTCCGGTCATCTGCAGGTTGACGCCAGCTGGTCTGTAGGACACGGTGTGCCACCCCATTATGGTCGGCTTAAATTCCCCCGAAGCCCCGGGCGGCAGTCCCGCCAAGCCCGGCTCAGCCCGCACCCTCAACGACGTCGTCATCCGCCTCGCCGGCAACTCTCAGGACGGCATCCAGGCCATTGGCGGCTTCCTCGCCCGCCTCGCCGGTCGTTCCGCCCAGGAGGTGATGACCTACATGACCATCCCGTCCACGATCTCGGGCGGTCCCTCCATCTTCCAGGTGCGCATGGGCACCGGTGACATCCAGTCCTCCGGCGACCGCGCCGACGTGCTCGTCGCCTTCTACCAGCACAGCTACGAGAGCCATCGCAACTCGCTCCGGCCGGGCGGCGTGCTGCTCTACGATTCGGATCACGTCCAACCCAACCTCGACGACAAGGGCATCACCGCCGTCGGCGTGCCGATGACGAGCGCAACGGTCGAGGCCGTGGGCGGCTCCAGCAAGGAAAAGGGCAAGAACATCTACGTCCTCGGCCTGCTCGCGCGCATGTTCGACCTCGACGTCGCCAAGCTCACCGCGCTCATCAAGGAGCGCTTCGGCGGCAAGAACGAGGACATCGTCCGCAACGCCCTTCTCGCCTTCGACGCCGGCCACGCCTATCCTGCGGAAGGCCTCCGCGATTGTCTCTACCGGCTCGACCGGCGCTCCCCGACGCCCGGCGCGCGCCCGCAGATCACCACCGACGGCAACACCGCCCTGGCTTACGGTCTCATCGCGGCCGGCGTGCGTTACGGCGCCGGCTACCCCATCACGCCCTGGTCCTCCATCATGGAAACCCTCCGCGTCGAGTTGCCGAAATACGGCGGCCTCTTCGTGCAGTGTGAGGACGAGATCGCCGCGATCTCCACCGCGCTCGGCTTCTCCTACGGCGGCAACCTCGCCGTCACCGGCAGCTCCGGCCCGGGCCTCTCCCTCAAGGCCGAGGCGCTCGGCTGGGCCGTCATGGCCGAGATCCCGCTTATCGTCGTCAACGTGCAACGCGGCGGCCCGTCCACCGGCCTGCCGACCAACATCGAGCAGAGCGACCTGATGCAGGCCATCTACGGCAGCCATGGCGACGCCCCCCGCGTCGTGCTCGCGCCCCGCACGGTCGAGGACTGCTTCTACACCGCCCTCGAGGCCGCCCGCCTCGCCCGGGAGTTCAGCACGCCCGTCATCATTCTCACCGACCAGGCCCTCGCCACCCGCATTGAGGCGTTCGACGAGCCCGACCTGGAACGCCTCATGGTCACCGTCAAGGCCGACCTGAGTCCCCGCCCCATCGGTTTCAAACCCTACCCGCTCAACGGCCCGACCCGCCACGCGCCCCCGGGCTCGATCATGGAGGACGGCAAGTATCCCACGGTCACCGGCCTCGAGCACGACGAACTCGGCCACCCGACCGCCAATCCCGCGCTGCACGCCAGCATGACCGTCAAGCGCCGCGAGAAGATCAAGGCCGTCGCCGCCACCTACAAGGCCCCGCCGGTCTACGGCGACCAGTCCGGCGACCTCCTCCTGCTCGGCTGGGGCTGCACCTTCGGCCCGATCCATGAAGCGGTCGGCCGTCTCCAGGCCTCCGGCCTCAAGGTCGGCCACCTTCAAATCCGCCACATCCATCCGCTGCGCTCGGACCTCGAACAGGTCATGGCCCACTACAAGCACATCCGCGTCATCGAGATCAACGACGAGGGCCTCTACGGCTTCGGCCAGCTCACCACGCTGCTCCGGGCGCGCTACTGCAACCCCGAGATCCAGAGCATCACCAAGACCGACGGCCTGACCTTCCGCGTCAGCGAGATCGTCGAGCTCGTGGCCAAGAACCTCGGCATCACCAGCATCAAGAGCGCCCGCGCCCAAAGTGTACTCGCCCCGCCCACCCGCGACTGACCCGGACCCCACGTAACACCTCACACGTAAAGCCTAACCCCTTCGGCCGCCCCATGTCCGCCTCCACCCTCGCCCCCGCCCCCGACGCCCCGCGCGCGCCGCTCACCAAGAAGGCCCTTACCGCCGACCACCCCACGTGGTGCCCCGGCTGCGGCGACTTCGCCGTGCTCGCCGCCTTCTACAAGGTGCTCGAGAAGCTCAACTACCCGCAGGAGAAGATCGTCACGTTCGCCGGCATCGGCTGCTCGTCGCGCTTCCCGTATTTCGTCAACTCCCACGGCGGCCATTACATCCACGGCCGCGCCCTGCCCTTCGCCGCCGGCATCAGCCTCGGCCGCGATGACCTGCATGTGTTCGTCTTCGGCGGCGACGGCGATGGCTTCTCCATCGGGGGCAACCACCTCGTCCACACCGCGCGCAAGAATCCGCGCCTGACTTACGTCATCATGGACAACTCGGTGTACGGCCTGACCAAGAAGCAGACCTCGCCCACCTCGCCGCTCGGCTTCAAGTCCAAGACCGACCCGTGGGGCGCGTTCGACCAGCCGATCAACCCGATGCGCACGCTGATCAACAGCGGCGCCACATTTGTCGCCCGCAGCCACGCCACCCAGGTCAACCACATGGTCGAGATGATGCTTCGCGCGGCGCAGCACGACGGCTTCTCCGTCGTCGAGATTCTCTCCGAGTGCGTCGAGTTCTTCCCCGGCGCCTTCGACACCTCCATCCCCCGCAAGGGCGGCACCTTCCAGGCCATCGACCTCAGGAAAAACGACGGCTCGCCCGAGGACGCCACGCGCCACGACCCGACGGACGAACTCGCGGCCTTCCAACTGGCCCTTGAGCCCTGGCCCGGCAAGTTCGGCGTGTACTACGAGAACAAGACCCGCCCGACGAAGAACGCCCTCGAGCAGAAGCTGATCGCGAACACCCGCGAGAAGACCAAGAACGCGAGCGACCTCGACCTCCTGCAGAAGGCTTTCGCCAAGATGCGGTAGACCCGCCGCGGCGCGCTGCGCCGGGCGCCGGAGCAGGGGGCAAGGAGCAGGGAGAATACAAACTCCGCACTCTTTGCTCCCCTTTCCGTTCCCTGCGCCCTCCTCCGTCCTCCCTGCCCCCTGCTCCCAGCACGGTAGCGCGGCGCGCCGCGCTACCGTGCGTGCGCGAGGAGGAAATCCACGATCGGCGTCGGGTCGGCTAGGCTGTGCGGGTGGTGTTTGCCGCCCGGCTTGACCACGACTTCGATCAATCCGCCCGCGGCGCGGTAGCGTGTCACGAGCAGGCCGAGGTTCGCCGGGTACGGGACCGACTCGTCGGCGTCACCGCTCACCCCGAAGATCGGTATGCCCGCCCGCGCCACCGGCTCGATCCGGTCAATCGGGTTCACCTTTGCCGTGGCAAATTGCGCGTCGGTCACGCCATAGCCCGCCAGACATTCGGGCCAAAGCCGGCTTTTCCGTCCGGGCCAGCTCAACAGGTCCAGCGCCGGTGCATCGAGGTACAGCGCCGCCACGCGCTCGGGCCAGGTCGCCGCAAAGTTCCACGCATACAACCCGCCGCGGCTGAAGCCTTCCACCACCACCCGAGGCGCCAGCCCGTAGTTCGCCCGGACGTGGTGGTAATAGGCGTCCATCAGCTTCATCGCGGCTGGATCGCCGTACATGTCTTTCACGTTCATGTAGCCCACGTGCCAGCCGCGCGCGACCAGCGCCAGGTCCGCCTGCGGGAAATGCCCGAACCATTCGGTCCGCCAGATCCACGGTTTGCCCGGCGCCGGCGTGGCCGGGACAATCAGCAACGCAGGCCGGCCGGCGACGACAAAGTCGAGACGCAGGCAGCCGAACCAGTCGGAGGGGGTGACAGCAGGGTTGGGATCCATGGGAGCGACAATGACGGCCCGGGCGGCGGGTAGAAAGGAAGACAGGAGAACCGCCGCGAGGCAGAATCGACGGGAAGGGAATTTCATTCGTTCAAGCAGGGAGGAAATTTCGAGGCAGGATGAGCCGGCCCCGGTCTCTCAAAAGTTTGCGCCCGGCGTTCATCATGGTGCCGGATCAGTAGGTCATGCGCGTGCCCATATCCTTTGGCGGTTTCGGCACCTCGTCGAGATAAGCATTGGCCGGCGGGGCCGGCCGGGCGGCGGGTTGGGCCAGGGTTGCCTCGACGACCTCCCCGGCCTGCACGGTGAACACAAAATCATCCCCGGACTTGCTCACCCCGGCGCGGGACCAGGCCGGCGCGCGGCCGCCGAAATTATCGCGGATGCGCAGCTCGCCGGCCTGCGCCGCCACGACCCGCAGCCAGACCGTCGCGTTGTTCTCCCGCCGGGCCGAGACCTGGTGCCCACCCTCGGCAACGAGGTCGGCAAACGCCGCCTCATGCCAGGCCCACGGTGTCGCCGGGAAAATCCGGATCGTCCCCCACCCGCCCGCGCCGGGCCGGGCATCCCAGCTCTGCAGCAGCATTTCGTGCACCGCCGCATCGGCGAGAAAGTTACCCTCCAGCGTGAACGGCCGGTAGTCGAACGCCGAGAAGCCCGACTTGGTCTGGTCGCCGTTTGCGTGAAACCCGTTCCGCAGGATGAACGCGTGCAGGTAGGCCTTGAGGTGCCAGAGCGCCGCCTCCGGGTCGCCAATCCGCGCCCGCAGCGCCGCCATCCACGTGTAGCTGTAGCCGCACCACTCGATCACGCCGAGGCGGTCAATGTCGGGAATCGTCGCGTGGATGATCGCCCGGTCCGACGCCGGGCCCTCGATCGTCAGCAGGTTGAAGGGATAGACCGCCATCAGCGTCGCGAAATGCCGGTGGCTGAAGGTCAGCTCCTCCACGGCGTTGAGCTTCAGGATATTTTGGCCCGTGACGTGATACGGGCCAAGCCGGCGCGCCGTGTCGCGCCAGTCCGCCGCGGCCGCCGGGTCGCCCAACTCCGCCGCCATCTCGGCGTTGCCGAGAAACAGCATGCGCAGGCACATCAGGTCGTAGTTGCTGTTGGGCTGGAGCCACGCGCGGCGGTCGTTGTTGAACGACTCGGGCGAGGACGAGAGCGGCAGCACGAGCACGCCGTTCGCGTCGGGCCGCAGCAGCCCGCGCAGCGCCTGACCGACCTCGCGGCACCAGGGATAGCCCACGTCGCGCAGATAGGTCGCATCGCGGGTGTAGCGCCAGTGCAGGTAATACAGGTGGCCCACCCACGCGCCGTTGACCGGCGCGAGGCTGTACATCGCCCAGCCGCCGAGCGGCTCACCCGCGAGGGTCATCACCGCCGGAACCGCGGCGCCGGGCTGGCCGAGAAATTCCGACGCGAATTTCCGGAACGCCGGCAGCCGGTCGTGCATGAAGTCCAGAAACACCCGACCCTCGGCGAAGCGCCCGGCGGCCTGGTAGGCCATGTACGTCATCTGCGTGTTGAGGTCGTGGTGGTAGTCACCCTTCCACGGCGGCAACTCGCCCGCATCGGCCGTCCATACGCCCTGCAGCGGGATCGGCGGCGCCCCGGTGCGCGAGGCCGCGCCATAAAAATACTGCACGAGGTTGTAGTGCTGCTGTACCTGCGCGTCGGGCACCGTGACGGAGGACTTCGCCCAAAAACCCCGCCACCACTTCGCGTGGGTCGCGTGCCGCGCCGCAAATCCGGCGCGCAGGGCGGTCTCCACCTGGGCGCGCGCCGCCGCGAGCACGTCCGCGCCGTCGTGCGGGGAAAAAGTCACGGTCGTGGCAATGAGCGTGGTGTCCGCCTCGCGCCGCGTCGCGACATACACGCAGGTCACGTGGCCCTCGGCCGTGGACTGCGTGAACCATTGCGCGTCTCCCGCGCGGCCGCGCACGGGATCGGGAAAGCCGATTTTCTTTACCGCCAGCGGCGCCAGCAGCCGCAGTTCCCGGGGCGCGGCGCCCGGGATGCGCAGCAGCGCCACCGGGTGATCCGCGCTGAAAAACGCCTCCACCGTCCCGCCCGACCCCAGCGCGACACGGCCCGTGGCCGTGCTCAGGTCGAGCTCGAAGCCCGTCACCGTCTGGCCCGGCGCCAGGTCGAGCTCCAACCGGCCCGCCGGAATCTTCGTGGGATGGTCCGAGAAATAAGCGCCGTCCACGATCTTGCTGATGCCGGCGTTGTCCTTCGCCGCCACCAGCTTCTCCAGCTGTGCGTAAGTGAAACCCTTAAGCGGGTTGCCGGGCGCGGGGCGCTCGTCCCACAGGTCGCCGCGGTCGAGCGACAGGCGCAGCGTTCCGCCCTCGCCCCACAGGAGGCCACCCAGCAGGCCGTTGCCGAGGGGCAGGGCCTCGTCCCACGTGGTAATCGGCGCGGTCAGGGAAAGTTTCATGGGATCAGCGGACGCCAGGGCCGCGCCGGCCATGAGGGAAGCGGAGAGCAACACGGCGGCCAGACTCGCCCAGCGGGGATTTTTTTCATCGGCGCACAATCCGGCCCTGTTAAAACCACGCCGCCGCCGAACGGAAAGCGTATTCCTGCGGAAAATTCCCCGGGAAACGGGAACCGGTTCCGCGCCGGCCGTTCTGCTTGTGGACCCGCCCGGGTGTAAAATGTGTAATCCCTGATTCATGGGTCCGGATTGACGCCTGAATCCCCGCTCGCCATTTAAAATACAGTCGTCCGTCCGCATGAACGCCCCCCTTCCCGCCGAAATCGCCTCGCTCCTCCAAGATGAGGCGTATGCCATTCTCTGCCGGGAATCGTTGGTTGAGGAAATGGACAAGATCAAATCCGCCAAGGAAAAGATTCTCACCACCCGGCCCCCCTTCGGTATGCTCGCCTCCAGCGAGGTCCGCCAGGAGTTCCGGACCTCCCTCCGCGCCGCCATGGACAACGAGGCAGGCCTGCAGGGCCGCCTCGACCAGATCAGCCAGATCGATGCCTGGCTGAAGGCTGCCATCGAAAGCGCGCTGCAGAACTACCTGCCGCAGGGCAGCCAGGACTACCACATCTGCCACGAGGCCGCCCAGGTCGTCGGCCACTGGGAGCATACCATCCAGGCCCTGCACGATCTGGCCGTGGCCCTGGCCCGGGACGCCCATGCGCTGAACGTGCTGGTGAAGGGGGGCACGGTCTCCGACATGAAAACGCCGCTCGTCCACCAGACACGCGCGCGCACCCTGGCCAATCTCCGCGACACGGCCCTCGGCATGCAGGCCGGGCTCAGCAGCGTGCTCGACGTGCAGCAGGAATTCATCCGCCTTTGCGACGCCCAGGCCGACGGCCTGAAGCTGCCCTCCGCCCCTGCCTTTCACGACGCCGTCTGGGTCGACCACGTGGCCAAACTCAGCGACTCCCAGGCCGGCGCCGAACTCGGCGCCTGCGAGACTGAGTGCCGCACCTTCTGCGCCACCGGCATAATCGCCCTCCTTCGCGAGGGCGGCGAGGTGCGCGAGTCCTGCATCGACGCCGGCCGCGCCATCCTCGCCAAATACTGGCGACAGCTGCGCATCCACGCCCAGCAGCATTACGTTAAGGCCCGCGAGGTGGACGAGGTGATTGCCGAGCTGTCCAAGCACCGCGAGGCCGCCGACGCCAAGCGCCGGCAGGCCACCTTCGAGAACGCCACCGTCGCCCACCTGCGCTGAGTGGATTCGGGGTTTAACCACGAATCACACGAAATCCGGACTAACGGAGTCTGCCCGCGAATCACGCGAATTTGCGCGCATTGATTCCGCACCCAAATCCTAAACTTTGGATCCGATCCCTTCGCGCAAATTCGCGTGATTCGCGGGCAAGGATCGACGTTCCCGGGATCCTTTCGTGTCTTTCGTGGTGACCTACCCCAGCGCGGACTGGCTTTTTTCCCGGGGTTCCGAAAACTGCCGGTCATGGCGAAGCTCTACTTTTACTATTCGGCGATGAATGCGGGGAAGAGCACCGTGCTCCTCCAGTCGAGTTACAACTACCAGGAACGCGGCATGCGCACGCTGATGTTCATCCCCGCGATCGACACCCGCGCCGGGGCCGGCCGCATCGAGTCGCGCATCGGCCTCGGGGCCGACGGCCTCGCCCTGCGCTCGGCGGAAAACGTTCTCGAGCGCGTCCGCGCCGCCCACACCACCGAGCCCGTCGCGTGCGTGCTGGTGGACGAGGCCCAATTCCTCACCCGCGCCCAGGTCGAACAGCTCACCGAGGTCGCCGACGTCCTGCGCATCCCCGTGCTCTGCTATGGTCTGCGCACGGACTTTCAGGCGCAGTTGTTCCCCGGCAGCGCCGCGCTGCTCGCCCTCGCCGACGATCTGATCGAGCTAAAAACCATCTGCCACTGCGGGCGCAAGGCCACCATGAACCTCCGCATCGCGGACGGCGGCCGCGCCGTCACCCAGGGCGCGCAGGTCGAGATCGGCGGCAACGACCGTTACGTCCCGATGTGCCGCCGCCATTACAAGGAGGCGGTCGCGTCGGTCTGACCGGCGTTTGTCCATGCGCCTGCTGCTTTTTATCGTCATGACGCTTTCCGCCACCGCCGGACAACTCCTCTTCATCGGCACCTACACGCGCACCACCAGCAAGGGCATCTACGCCGTGCGGCTCGATGAGGCCACCGGGGCCCTGTCCACGCCGGTCCTCGCCGCCGCGACGCCCAGCCCGTCGTTCCTCGCCTTCACCCCGGACCGGAAAGCACTCTACGCCGTGAGCGAGTCCAACGCGATGGCCGCGGCCTTCGGCACCGACCTCACGCACGGCACGCTCCACCCGCTGCAACCGCCCCAGCCTTCCGGGGGCGCGGCGCCGTGTCACCTCGTGGTGGACGCCACGTCCCGCACCCTCCTCGTGGCGAATTACCACACCGGCATCGTCGCCGCGATTCCATTACTGGCCGACGGCACCCTCGGCCCACCCCACGCCATTCAGCACACCGGCCACAGCGTCGATCCCTCGCGTCAGACTTCGCCGCACGTGCACTCGGTCACACTCTCGCCCGACAACCGTTTTGCGCTCGTCTGCGACCTCGGGCTCGACCGTATTTTCACCTACCGGCTCGATGCCGCGAAGGCCACGCTCACCCCCAGCGAGCCGCCGTTTGTCGCCACCCCCCCCGGCGCCGGCCCGCGGCATTTTGCCTTCGGCACCGACGGCCGCCATGCCTACGCCATCACTGAGATGGGCAGCACGGTTCTCGCCTTTGACTACGACCCCGTCACCGGTGCGCTCGCGATGCGGCAGATGCTCTCGACCCTGCCGGCGGATTTCAAGGGTGTCTCCTCCGGCGCGGAAATCCGGCTGCACCCGAGCGGCCGGTACCTCTACGCCTCCAACCGCGGCCACGACAGCATCGCGGGGTTCGCCGTGGATCCGGCCACGGGCAGGCTCAGCCTGATCGCGATCACGCCCTGCGGCGGAAAAACCCCGCGGAATTTCTCGCTCTCCCCGGACGGCGGCTGGCTCGTGTGCGCCAACCAGAATTCCAACTCGCTCAGCGTGTTTCGCGTGGACGCCACCACCGGCCGGCTCACGCCCACCGGCCACACCGCCGAGGTACCGCTGCCGGTCTGCGTGCTGTTCGCGCGGTAGGGCGCAGCGCAGGCGTCACACCGGCATTTCTGCACCGGGCAGGCAAACGCCTGCGCGGCACCCTCAAGCCGCCGGCTTGGAGACCGGCAACGGCCCGGGGATCGGGGCCGTCGTGGTACTGCCAGGCTGCGTGGCAAACGCCGTCTCCACGCAACTCAGCAGTTCCTGCAGCGTAAAGGGCTTGGGCAACAACGCATGCGCCCCGCTTTTGCGCGCGATGTGGAGATAGCTCTCGCTCGATACACGCCCACCACCCGACGCGGCGATGATGCGCACCTCGGGATGGTGCCGGCGCAAATCCGCCATGACCTCCAGGCCGTCCTTGTCGGGCATCAGCATATCCGTGATGACGGCCTCAAACTTCTGTTCCTTCAACAGGCGCGCGGCCACGCGGCTGTCGGTCGTGCAAGTCACGTCGTGGCCGGCCTTTTCGAGAAGAATCTTGGTCATCTCACAGATGTCTTCCTCATCATCGATCACTAAAATTTTCCGTTTGGTCATGGCTGGTTTCCCAACCCTAGGTGCACGCCATTCCTGCTCAAGCCTGCACCTGTCAAAACGATGTAAAGCTTTTCGACGTACGTGTTTTTACCCGGATTTGATGGCCGGTGGCATGCCGGTCCGCCAAACAGGGCTTCAGCCTGAATTATCAGACTGAAGCCACGGCGCGGGCTTGCTGCAGTCAGGGCGTTCCGGCACAGCCTTTCTCGCCATGGCGAAACCCGACATCGACTCCCCTTACCCGCTCACCCCTGCCCAGATCGCGCAGTTCCGCCGCGAGGGATTCATCAAGCTCAAGCACGTCCTCACGCCCGAGGCCATCGCCTACTACGCCAAGGTCATCACGCCCGAGGTGTTTCGCCTGAACACGATGCACCTGCCGATCGAGCAGCGCACCACGTACGACAAGGCGTTCCTCCAGGTCGGCAACATCTGGACCAAGAACGAGACCGTGAAGGAATTCTGCTGGAGCCAGCGCCTCGCCCGCCTAGCCGCCGAGCTGCTCGGCGTCGGTGGCGTGCGCATGTACCACGACCAGGCCCTCTACAAGGAGGCCGGCGGCGGCATCACCCCGTGGCACGCCGACCAGTACTACTGGCCGCTGAGCAGCGCGCAGAGCGTCACCGCGTGGATTCCCCTGCAGGCCGTGACCCAGGAGATGGGCCCGCTCGCGTTCTCCATCGGCAGCCACCAGTTTGAAGCCGGACGCCATCTCGCCATCAGTGACGAGAGCGAGGCCCATATCGGCCGCTCGCTCAAGGACCAGAATTACCCGCTCAACGACACGCCGTTCGACCTCGGCGAGGTGAGCTTTCACTACGGGTGGACCTTCCACCGCGCCGGCCCGAACACGACAAAGACCCCGCGCGCCGTCATGACGATCATCTACATGGACGAGGACATGCGCCTCATCGAGCCGAACACCAAGGCCCGCGAGGGCGACCGCGCCTACATCGCCCCCGACGTCGAGGTCGGCGCCGTCCTGAACGGCAAGATGACCCCGGTGATCTACCACGCCACGTAGGCCGGGATTTAGCCGCAAAGAGGCGCGAAAAGGCGCAGGACTTCCAGAGGATCGCGGAAGCGCGGAGGAACGGAGATTGGGAAACCGAGGCCCTTTCCCGGTGTTTCCGCCCCTCCGCGCTTCCGCGATAAGGATCGATTCCGGATCTGCAGCCTTCATGTGCCTCCTGGCCGCCAATCTGTCGAGGCCAGTTGACCGCGCCTCCGGCTCCCGCCAATGTCTGACCTCCCATGGCTGATTTTCTCACCGACAAGCCCACCAAGCTCGAGCGCGCCTTCCTCATCGGCGTGCAAACCCACGCCATGCCCTCCGGCGAGGCCGACGAGCTCCTCCTGGAACTGAAGGAACTGGTCGAGAACCTCCGCATCAGCGTCGTCCGCTCCACCCTCGTCAACCTCCGCCAGCCCACCCCCGCCCTCCTTCTCGGCAGCGGCAAGGCCAAGGAGCTCGCCGATCTCGCCAAGGCCGACGGCGCCGACGTCATCGTCTTTGACGAACACCTCTCCCCCGCCCAGCAACGCAACTGGGAGGAACTCGCCGGCCTGCCCGTCATTGACCGCGAGGAGGTTATCCTCGAGGTCTTCGCCGACCGCGCCCACACGCGCGAGGCCGTGCTCCAGGTCGCCCTGGCCCGCATGGAGTACTCCCTCCCCCGCCTCACCCGCGCGTGGACCCACCTTTCCCGCCAGCGCGGCAAGGGCTCCATGGGTGGCGAGGGTGAAACCCAACTCGAGCAGGACCGCCGTCTCGTCCGCGACCGCATCGCCCACCTCAAGGTCGAGCTCGCCGAGGTCGTGAAACAGCGCGGCGTCCAGCGCCGCCGCCGCCTGCGCGTGCCCGTGCCGACCACCGCCATCGTCGGCTACACCAACGCCGGCAAATCCTCCCTGCTCAACGCCCTCACCGGCGCCCACGTCCTCGCCGAGGACGAGCTCTTCGCCACGCTCGACCCGACCACGCGCGCCCTCGAGCTCAAGGGCAATTACAAGCTGCTGATCACCGACACCGTCGGCTTCATCCGCCGCCTGCCCCACGGACTCGTCGAGGCCTTCAAGGCCACGCTCGAGGAGGTCGTCGTCGCCGATTTCCTAATCCACGTCCTCGACGTCACCAACCCGAACTTCGAGCAGCACCACGCCACCACGTTGAGCGTGCTGGAGGAACTCGGCGCCGCCGAGCAGACGATGATCACCGTCTTCAACAAGGTGGATGCCGCCACGCCCGCCATGAAGCGCCGCGCGAAGCAGCTCGTGCCCGGCGCGTTGTTCGTCAGCGCCCACACCAAGGCCGGCCTCGATGACCTCGAGGAGTGCTGCATCGAGCTGATTGCCGATACGACCAACGAGCAGGAATTGCTCGTCCCGCATGATCGCTACGACGTGATCGCCCGCTTCCACCAGCTCGGCCACATCCGCGAGCAGGAGCACGAGGACAAAGGCGTCCGGATCAAAGGCAGCTTCCCCGACACCCAAGCCGGCTACTTCAAGCCCTTCATCGTGAAGAAGAAGTAGGGTCGGAATTTAACGCTAAAGCGCAAAAGAGCGAAAATACAGGGAACCAGAGATCGGTTTCCCCCGTTTTGCTCCTTCGCGTTTTTGCGATAAAAAGCGTTACTCAGCGATCCAGCTTCGCCAGCTCCTCGGCCACCGCGAAGTTCATCGGCACATCCGGGTCGGACGACGGGATCGCCGACAACAACAGCTTGGTGTACGGATGCTCCGGCGAAGCGAAGATCCGCGCCGTCGGCGCCAGCTCGACGATCTTCCCGCGGCGCATCACCGCCACGCGGTCACAGAAATTGCGCACCACATCCAGGTTGTGCGCCACAAACAGGTACGTCAGCCGGAACTCCGCCTGCAGTTCCTTCAGCAAATCCAGCACCTGCGCCTGGATGGTCACGTCGAGCGCCGAGGTCGCCTCGTCGCACACGATCAGCGATGGCCGCATGATGAGCGCCCGCGCGATGCCGATGCGCTGACGCTGCCCGCCGCTGAACGCATGCGGGTAACGCACCCGGTGCTCCGGCTTCAACCCCACCCGCCGCAGCGTCTCCGCCACGCGTTCGGCCAGCTCAGGGCCACGGGCGAGCCGGTGGATCACCAACGGTTCGCCGACGATGTCCCCCACGGTCATGCGCGGGTTGAGCGAAGAAAAAGGATCCTGGAACACCATCTGCGCGTGCTGCCGCAGCGGCTTGAGCGCGCGGTCCGACAGGCTCGCCAGATCCACGGCGCGCCCGTCCGGCAGCCGGAAAATCACCTCGCCCGCTGTCGGCTCGATCGCCCGCAGGATGCAGCGCGCCGCCGTCGTCTTGCCCGAGCCGCTCTCGCCGACGAGCCCCAGCGTCTCGCCCGGCGCGAGATCGAAGCTCACGTCATCCACCGCCTTGGTCACGCCCGTGACCTTCGGCCGGAACCCCCGGCTCATCACCGGGAAGTGCTTGCTCAGCCCGCGGACGGACAGGAGCGAACTGATTACGGGTGAGGGGTTATTGGCCATGGGCGAGGGGAAACAGTCCAATGCAGATCGCAAAAGCGCGAAAGTGCGAAAGTCAGGAATTCCGATCCCCAGTTTTCGCACTTTCGCGCTTTTGCGATAAAGATCGTTTCCGGATTCATGGCTCTCACGCGACGCGCCCGCGGCGCGATGGCAGCGCCTCGAGCAGTGCGCGGGTGTACGCGTGTTGCGGGTTCTTCAGCACGGCCCGCACGGTCCCGTGCTCCACGATCTTGCCCTGATGCATCACGGCGACGTCATCGGCCACCTGCGCCACGACGCCAAAGTCATGCGTGATCAGCAGCACCGAGCAGCCCAGGCTGCGCTGCAGCGTCTTGATCAGCCCCAGAATTTGCGCCTGGATCGTCACATCGAGGGCCGTCGTCGGCTCGTCCGCAATGAGCAGCTCCGGCCGACAGACGAGCGCCATGGCAATCACCACGCGTTGACGCATCCCGCCGGACAACTCGTGCGGATACTGGTCGAAGCACCTCTCGGCCTGCGCGATACCCACCTGCCCGAGCATCTCGACCGTCAACCGCCGCGCCTCGGCCTTGTCCACCCTCTGGTGCAGCAGAATGGCCTCCGCAATCTGGCTGCCGACGGAGTGCACCGGCGAGAGCGCCGTCATCGGCTCCTGGAAAATCATGCTGATCAGCCCGCCCCGCACCTTGAACAGCGCCTCCGATTTCTCGCCCAGCGCCGCGAGATCGATCTCCCCCGCCCGCGCCGAACGAAACAGAATCTTCCCGCCCGTGATCCGCCCCGGCGGCTGGATGAGCCGCAGGACCGAGTACGCCGTGACACTCTTCCCCGACCCGCTCTCCCCGACGAGCGCCAGGGTCCGCCCCCGCATGAGCGAAAACGACACCCCGTCCACCGCCGGCACCAGCCCATCGTCCGTAAAAAAACCCGTCGAAAGATTCTCGACCTCAAGCAACGGAAGTTCAGCAGCGTTAGCCATCGCCGCCAGCAAACGCACGGCAAGTGGTCGCTGCAAGTTCCGAGGTGGAACGCATTGCCCTCAATGCGTTTGTCTTGGGGAAGCGGCGCCCCCGCCGCGTTCGCTCCATGCTGAACGCTGACCGCTGACAGCTGACCGCTAGTTTAGTGCCTTGACCGTCCCCGCCCCCGGCGCACTGTTTGGCGCTCCATCACTGCCTGATGGTGTAATGGTAGCACAGGCGACTTTGACTCGCCTAGTCATGGTTCGAATCCATGTCGGGCAGCCA
>Ga0114958_10000019_pt1 | contig 132646 bp, 106 predicted proteins | sample C_130208_EF_Meta_FD_89577 | JGI IMG/M metagenome (GOLD analysis project Ga0114958, IMG submission 89577) | Freshwater microbial communities from Lake Croche, Canada to study carbon cycling - C_130208_EF_MetaG | ecosystem: Environmental > Aquatic > Freshwater > Lake | place: Lake Croche...
GCCCTTAGAGGCGGTCACCTTTGATGACGAGCAGGATGTGACCCATCAGTTGCGGCCTGGCGTTGACGGTCTGAGTTTTCGCTACGGCTATCACAGCAGTCACTTACTGCCGCACACCTGGGCCGAATACCCAGATCCCGCCGAGTTTCTGTATCACTTAAAGCAACGCTCGGGCCTTCCACCCGACTTCTGGGACCGGGAAGTGATCTTACATCGCCACAGCGTCCTCACCTGCCAAGAGGCCGCGGCTGATGAGCCAGCCCCGGCAGCCTAGGCGCAGATGCGAGTGACTCGGCCGCGCTTGCACTGGTAACAGCGCTCCTAGAATCGGTGGCGCTACAATCTCAGGCACTACAATCAAACCTAAAAATAATATTCAATAAAATCAAAAGCTTAAAAACATGCCTACAGAATGACTGGGTGCTACTAGCAGCCCCCGAACACACGGCAGCAAATAATGCGCTAGACTCAGCGATGCGCCGGTTAAAGCCAAGTAGGCCTTACCCTGTAACCATCAGCAAGTGCTAACCAGACTGCACACCAATCCAGTCACCGACACCATTTTTTATCAATTTTTTATTATTTTTTTATTAATTTTTTTAATTGATTTATAAATTTATCAACTACAAACCACAGACACCACACCGACCATGAAAATCACACACGTTAGCACTACCCTTGTTGCACTGCCTCACGATGAACCTTTAGCCGATGGCCCCACCACACCAGGCTCCAAGAATTTTGTTGCCTTGAAACTGGGCACAGACCAAGGCATTGAAGGCTTGGGGTTCACCTTTTTTGGCGGCTCGCTAGACCAAGCGCTACTGACCGCAGTTCAAGCACTGGCCGAACTCACCATTGGCGAAAACCCGCACCACATCGAAGCCATCGTCGACAAACTACGAAAATCCTCGCCTGCTGGTCCAGGCGGCATTTTCACCCTAGCGCTATCTGCCATTGATATTGCACTATGGGATATCAAAGGCAAACTGTTTAACCTACCCGTTGCTGCATTGCTAGGCGGTCACCGCAAAACCATAGACACCTATGCCAGTGGGGCGTTAATGCGGCATTTCTCATTGTCCCAAGTCGAAAAGGCTGCTGCTCTGCTCAAGGAGCGCGGCTTCCGTCAAATGAAAACCCAACTCGCTCTAGTCGGCGACACCAACCCGGTCAAAGAAATCGAACGCATCCGCGTGGTGCGGGATGCGGTAGGTTACGAAATCGACTTAATGTGCGACATCAACCAACGCTGGGATGTGCGTCAAGCCATCTCGATTGGCGCCCAAGTCGACCCCTACCAACTATTCTGGCTCGAAGACGTCACCACACCTGATGACTACGATGGTCTAGCCCGCGTTGCCAATGCCCTAGCCACCCCGATTGCTGGCGGCGAATATCTCTACGGCATCGCCCCATTCCGCCAAATGCTCGAACACCGCTCAGTCGACATCGTCATGATCGACATTCTGCGTGCAGGCGGCGTCACCCAGTGGATGAAAATTGCTGGCATGGCTGAAGCCTTTAACATCCCCGTGGTCAGCCATTTAGCACCCGAGATCCAAGTGCACCTGGTCTCCGCCATCCCCAATGGCCTGACAGTTGAATACATGCCCTGGTCCTCGCGCTTATTCCGTGAAGTGCCGCAACCCAAAGACGGCAAGCTCACCGTCCCACAAACCCCAGGCTTTGGCCTTGAGTTCGACCCCACAATGGTCAAGTTCAAATAAGCACCCACTCTTAAAGTCATAACTACCTGAATTTAATAGGTTTTTAACTCACGGAAAGGTCATCTATGAACTATCGTCACGCGATCAGCCTTACGCTCTGCGCCTTGCCCTTGTTACTGAGTCCCCTTAGCCACGGGGCAAGCTCCACCGTCGAGAATTGGCCAAACCGACCCATCCGCGTGCTGGTACCTGCCGCCCCCGGTGGCACCACAGATGGCCTAGCCCGCATCATCAGCGTACGCATGACCGAACGCCTGAACAAGCAAGTGATTGCAGACAATCGCCCCAGCGCCTCCGGCGTATTGGCAGCCGAAATCGCATCGGCGGCCGCCCCCGATGGCTATACCCTGTTCATTCCCTACCATCAGCACACCATCAACGCAGCACTCAATCCCAAACTACCCTACCACCCAGTCAATGACTTCACCCCCATTACCCAACTCACCGAAGCAGCGTTAATCCTAATGGTGCACCCGAGCGCTCCAGTCAAGACCTTCCAGGAATTCATGACCTGGACCAAAACGTCCAAAGTTCCTTTGAATTTTGGCTCTGCCGGCATTGGTAGTGGCGGTCACCTCGCAGGCGAACTCTACAGCCTGATGGCTGGGATCAAAGCCCAGCACATCCCCTACAAAGGCACTGGCCCTGCCATGTCCGACCTCATTGCCGGCCAATACCAATACAACTTTGCCGGCCTCTTAGGTGCAATCCCCCTCCATCGATCGGGCAAACTGCGCGGTCTTGCGGTCACCAGCATGAAGCGCCTTGCTGGCATCAGCGAGATACCCACCATCAACGAATCCGGGCTACCTGGCTTTGAAGTGGTTGGTTGGTACGGCCTATATGCCCCACCCAAAATGGCCAAACCTATGCTCATGCGGATCCACAAAGAAATCGTCGAAATCCTCGCTGAAACCGATACGATTAAGCGCATTCACAACGTCGGCTCTATCGCTGTGGGTAACGACCCTGAAGTATTCCGTAAATTTCTGATCGCAGACATGGAAAAATGGAAAGACGTGGTCAAGCGCAGCGGCGCCAAACTCGAGTAAAATCAGCCCCGCCAAGACCCCACAATTGCAGCACCTACTTTTAATAACTATTTGAATTTAAGTGTTTTTTTGGAGCATCTCGCATGACATGTCACACTGCAACTGGGCGCATCCTCAGCGCCACTTTAAGCGTCGTCCTCAGTCTAGTCGCACTCACCCACAGTCCCTTACACGCTCAGACCTACCCCACTAAAGCTATCCGCATGATCGTGCCATTCGCCCCCGGTGGCGGCTCCGATTTTATTGCCCGCGTCATTGCACCACCTCTTAGCAAAGCGCTAGGCCAACAAGTGATTGTCGACAATCGGCCTGGTGCAGGCAGCACCCTAGGCAGCGAAATCGCCCTCAAATCCCCTGCTGACGGCTACACCTTGCTACTCATCTCCGGCAGCTACACCACTTCACCCAGCCTCTACAAAGGTCTCAAGTACGACGCTATTAACGACATGGTGCCAGTGATTCAAACCGAGGACGGCCCCTATGTGATTACTGCCCACCCCTCGCTACCGGTGAAAAACATCAAAGAACTAGTTGCCCTCGCTAAGTCCAAACCCGGTGCCATCAACTACGCCACCAGTGGCGCGGGCAGTATCACCCATCTGGCCACTGAATTGTTTGCACTGCGCTCAGGCACCCGCTTCACACACATCCCCTACAAAGGCACAGGCCCAGCCGTAGTCGATACCGTCGCAGGCCACACCCAACTCATGGTGGCGGCATCGTCTGCGGCCATTGGCCACATCAAAACCGGTCGTCTCAAAGCCATTGCAGTCACCTTCCCTAATCGTATTGAAGCACTGCCCAATGTGCCGACCGTCATGGAAGCGGGCTACAAATACCAAGTCAACAACTGGCATGGCATTGTCGCTCCTAAAGGCATGCCCAAAGCCATCATCGATAAACTCAATAGCGAAGTGGACAAAATTGTTAAAGTACCCGACTTTGCACAACGCATCGCAGCCGATGGTCTAGTGCCTGCTGGCGGCTCACCCGATGCGTTCTTAACGCTACTCAAGCGCGAAGTCTCGGAATGGGCAGAAGTCGTGACGCAAGCGAAAGTCACTCTCAACTAAGCCGGTAGCGGCCAAGCCCGAATGGTTCGCTACGTGTTCTGAGAGTGCTACATTTGCTGACTCAGATCATTGATTGCGCTTATATGGATTGCGCTTACTCACTGAGCACTACCGAGTCTCTCTCACGTCAACCGAAACGAACCAAACCGAACTAAACCAAACCAAACCAAACTAAACTCACCCAACCCACCGCCCGCACTAACCGTGGGCGGTGTTTTTTTGAACACCGCACACCGTGATCCAATTTCGAGATTTAACCCTAGCCCGTGGCGCACGCGAACTATTCGCCGAGGCCAACCTACAGCTGCATGCCGGCTGGCGCGTCGGCCTCACCGGTGGCAATGGTAGTGGTAAATCCAGCCTCTTCGCGCTCCTCAGAGGCGAACTGACGGCAGAGCGCGGTCATTATGAACTGCCAGCGACCTGGCGCATTGCCAGTGTCGCCCAAGAGACCCCCGCACTCGACACCACCGCTCTAGACTACGTGCTCGATGGCGATAGCGAACTGCGCGAGATCGAAGCTCAACTCGCCGCCAACACCCCTGCCGAAGTCTTAGGTCAACTCCACGCCAGGCTCGCCGATATCGATGGCTACAGCGCGCCCGCACGTGCCGCCGCACTATTATCTGGTTTAGGGTTTACTGAAGACGATCTGCAACGACCCGTGCGCGAATTCTCTGGTGGATGGCGGATGCGTTTAAACTTAGCCCAAGCGTTGATCTCGCGCGCCGACTTGCTACTGCTAGACGAGCCCACCAATCACCTAGACTTAGACGCTGTGGTGTGGCTAGAGCATTGGTTGAGCAACTTCAAAGGCACCCTTCTCGTGGTCTCCCACGATCGCGACTTTCTAGATGGCACTGTCACCCACATTGCCAACATCCAAGGCGCTCGCCTCACGCTCTACACGGGCCATTACTCCGCCTTCGAAGACGCCCGCGCCGCCCAACTAGCTGCCCAACAGTCCACCTTCGAAAAACAAAGCCGCACCATCGCCCACATGGAAGCCTTTGTCGCCCGCTTTCGCGCCCAGGCCACCAAAGCCCGCCAAGCGCAGAGCCGACTCAAAGCCTTAGGACGCATGCAACGGATAGCGGCCGCCCATGTCGACACGCCCTTTGACTTTCAATTCCCAACGCCAGAAAAATCACCTAATACACTGATTTATTTAAATAAATCAAGCATCCAATACGATCAAAAGCCCGTCCTTCAAGACCTAGACTTAAGTCTCATTCCTGGCGCCCGTATCGGCCTGCTCGGGCCCAATGGCGCAGGCAAGTCAACCCTGATCAAGCTCCTCGCCGGCGAACTTGCCCCCCACAGCGGCCAGCGCGAGGCCGGACGCGGACTAGTCATCGGCTACTTTGCGCAACACCAACTCGAGCAACTCCGCTCTGATGAGTCCCCGCTGCAACACCTCGCACGCAGCGAACCGCATACCCGCGAACAAGCGCTACGCGACTACCTCGGCGGATTTGACTTTCGTGGCGCTATGGCCGAGCAGCCCATCGCACCCTTCTCGGGCGGGGAAAAATCGCGCCTCGCCCTAGCCCTGTTGATGCGCACTAAACCCAACTTGCTATTGCTTGACGAGCCTACCAACCATCTCGACCTTGAAATGCGCCAAGCACTCACGACCGCTCTAGCCCAATACACTGGCAGTCTGGTATTGGTATCGCATGACCGCGCGCTACTACGCACCATCTGCGACGATTTTCTACTGGTTGCCGATGGTCAAGTCCAGCCGTTTGAAGGCGATATCGAAGACTATATCTCATGGCTGACCGAGCGCCGCAACCAACGCCAATCTACCAACCCGGCAGCCAATGACGACAAAACCAGTCGTCGTCAAGCGCGCGAACACGCCGCCAGCGAGCGCCAACACAAACTCAACAGCCGCCGTCCACTCGTCAAAGAAGCCGATCAGCTCGAGCAACGCTTAAGCCAATTGCAAGCCGAACAACACAACCTGCAGACCCAGCTAGCAGACCCCGCCTTCTATCTCCAACCCGATCCCGAACGCCTGCGCCAACTCACCCAACGCCAACAAGAACTGGCCGACCACATCGAGCAGACCGAAAATCGCTGGTTAGAAGTCCACAGTGCGCTAGAGTCGATAGGAGAGATTGAATAAGCCTGTTTATACTGGTTTATACTTGCTTATACTGATACCAAAATCGAGATTGACTGATAAAATAAACTCGAAAATTAAAAAAAACACTAAAACACCAAAACAGTTAAACAGTATCAAAATAAAACGCACAATCACCACTTAATTTTTCTCTGATGGGACATTGACTATGCTGACAAACCATATCAACACCAATACCAAAACCAAACCCCGCATTGGACTACTCGGTTTTGGCGAAGCCGGAGCGCGATTTGCTAAAGACTTCTCCCAAGCCGGCTTCAAACACATACTTGCCTATAGCCGCACTGGTTCTAAAGCCAAACCCGGTGACCCAATTACCCAACGCGCCCAAGACAGTGGCGTCAAACTCGTCAAAACCGTGGGCACGCTAGCTAAAAAATCTGACCTCATCATCGTTCTCACCCCAGGTAAGTCAGCGATCGCCGTCCTTAAAAAAATTCACAAACACCTGCGCCCCGAACATCTCTATGTTGACGCCAGCACTAACTCCGCAGCCGCCATGGAAAAAGCTGCGTTAATCGTGGGTAACGCGGCACGCTTTGTTGATGCTGCCATCATGGGGCCTGTAGACCTCATGGGCACCAAAGTGCCCATCGTCGCCAGCGGTGATCATGCAAGCGCCTTTCGCGATTTGATGAACCCATACGGCATGGTGATTAGCGCTGTAGGTAACAAACCCGGTGATGCCAGCGCTATGAAACTGATTCGCAGTGTACTGATGAAAGGCCTAGCGGCCTTACTGATCGAAACCATGGAAGCCGCCCGCCGCCGCGGCATTATGGATGAAGTCATTGCCGACTCCTCAGTTACCTTCAACCAAATCCCATTTGAAAAAATTATCAAACGCTACGTCAATGGCACCGCGGTACACTGCGGCCGCCGTATCCACGAAATGCAAGAGTGCCTAGAGCTACTACACGACATGGGCTCTAGCGATCGTGGCACCAGAACCACTATCGCAATGCTGCGTGATTTAGTGAAATTTGGTATGCCTGAGCAATTCCCACAAGAGCCAGACACCATACACCCAGTGATTGACGCCATCATTGCCGCCCGAAAAAAGTAAGCCAAACGGTAACGCCTCACGCATCAGAGATCAGTCACAAATAATTAATACGACACGCGCAACCATAGTCATTTACAATCAGTTCACGGCGGTATTGGGTGCGTAGCATTTTTTATGGGCTCTAGTTGTAAAGCGGTAGTTCTAAGGCTACAGTTCTAAGGCTACAGTTCTAAGGCTGCAGTTCAAAGACTGTAGATCGCTCTCTGTAGTTCGCATGCTTTGAATGCATGAATACACTTAAAGATGCACTCTAAAGATGTACTCAACGCATGCGACTGACTGTAGCCACCACCCCCTAGCACTGCACCCTATCAAATCAATTTATCCGCACATTTGCTCAATATCATCACGCATCACAAATCATCACGCATCACAATAATTTCTTCGCTAAATTCTCTTCACCAGAATCTCTTCATCAGAATTTCCTCACCATATTGCCCCGCCCATGACTACCACATCTCAAGCTGTACACGACGCCCACGACCACCACCATCCCATGCCCGGACAAGGCAAGGCCTTTGGTATTGGTATCGCGCTCAATCTCAGTTTTGTCATCATTGAAGCCTATTACGGTTGGACCGCTAACTCACTCGCCCTGTGGGCCGATGCAGCGCACAACCTCGGTGATGTGGGCGGTTTAATCTTAGCGTGGGCGGCTTTCGCTGCTGCCCGCATTAAACCCGATGACCGTCACACCTACGGCTGGCGGCGCGGCTCTATCCTCGCCAGCTTTATCAACGCTGCCCTCCTGCTTGTGGGCATGGGTATGTTGGGCTGGGAAGCCATCCACCGCCTACAAGACCCGAATCCTATAATTGCCGGCACAGTCATGACAGTGGCCGCGATTGGTGTGCTCATCAATGGCATTACCGCAGCGTTTTTTATGGCGGGACGCGAACACGACCTCAATGTGCGTGGGGCTTTTCTGCATATGCTGGCTGACGCACTGGTGTCCTTTGGAGTCGTCATTGCAGGCGCGATTTACTGGTGGAAAGGTTGGACCTGGGTGGACCCGCTCACCAGCGTGATTATTGCAGTTGTGATACTGGCCGGCACTTGGTCGCTGTTCAAACAATCCCTACACCTGATGTTCGATGGTGTGCCCGACCACATCAAACTCACTGATGTGCGCGAGTGCTTAAATCATGTCGATGGTGTCAACGCAGTCCACGACCTCCATGTCTGGGCCATGAGCACTGCCGATCTTGCACTCACTGCTCACTTAGACGTAAACACCCGAATACCGCCCAACACCATATTGAAACAAGCGCAACACCAATTACGCGAACAATTTGGGATCGTACACTGCACCCTGCAACTAGAAATTGCCGACGCTGATTCGCCTTGCATACACCACTGCGACGCGCATCCTCATGATCATGGTCACGACCACAAACATGGCCACCAGCACTGAGCTAACTATAGTAAATACTTGATTTAATTGATTTTTTTGATTCTGTTGATTTTTAAATCACTTACCCTGGTCGCGTAAGCGCATCCCTAAGGTCTGCGCTTGACGGGCCTCGAACTGCTCACGCTTAGCATCATAGGCCTGACCCATAATCCCGCCACGCACTGTTGCCGCACCCACCGCCCGATACAACACCCCCCAACTCTCGGGCAAACGCGCTCCATCGGTCGGCGCCAACCACAACCGAAACAACAAACGCTTGCGCTCAGGCGCTGCATGATCGGTAAAGTCCGTGCGCGAATGCACAGTGACATGGCTATTGATAATCTGTAAATCCCCAGGCTCAAGCCAAAACTGATGCGCCACATCTGGGCGACGCACCACCTGATCGAACGCCTCCAAAGCCTGCCAATGCTGCGCCGAAATCTGCGGCACCCCTGGTAACTGCTGCGCCGAGGTCACCCGATTACGATTCCACTTACTAAATAAACGCCCATCACAAACATCAAAAATCGGATGCGGATATGAAGCCGCCTCATCGGGCGCCTGCTCCCCTTGTCGACTAAAATGAATCGGTTGCATTAAAAAATCAACTAGATCAGGATGTTCCACACACATGCGTTGATACGCATAGACTGAACTAGTGGTCACACTCACACCGCCCGCCTGCGCCTTGTTATAGCAACTCAAGACCACCACATCGGCCGAATCGGTATGAAAATCTAACTCAGCGTTGGACGAATATCCACGCCCGATACCGGTACGATAGGCCACACCCGCATCGCGCACCGCCGAAATATACTGACTGGCCTTGCCCTGCGGACGCGCAACCCCATGGTGCAAACCAATGCCCCAAGTCATCACCTGAAACGCCTGCTCACTCAAGCCTGCCCGCGGCAACCCCCGCAACAGCGCCACACCACGGCCCTGTTGTACCTGCGCAAAAGCACGCGCAATCACCGGATGCGCCCGACCAAAATCAAAATCAGCGCGCTCATAATCAAACAAACTACGCTCGGGATCAAACGCACGCTCTAGCCCCGCTAAGAGATCCGCCTGAGCGGTGGCATCCAATACCATCAACCAATCCGAATCGGCTGCTAACTGCTGAGCGCTCCAAGACGCTGGCGTATCCACAAACGCTAATCCCATGCCCTCACCCCTTAATCACACAAAAATTAAAACCTCATTACAGTGACAACAAACCCATTTAATCAGCCAGCACCCCAGAAAGCCGCGCCGGTGACTGGGCTAGCCCGATTATAATAGCGCCTGCTTAGAAATGAACCTGCCATAGTCCAATCGATTCGAATAACTCCAGTCAGTCCCCATTAATGCTACCCACCCAGTTACCCCCAGCGGGTCAACGTGCTACAACCGCCCACCTCACCGGATCAAGCGATGCCCTGGCCCTAGCCCAACTGGCCAGCCGTGGCACGCCTATGTTGGTGATTACCGAATCGGCATGGCAAGCCCAACGCCTGCGCCAAGAAATTCCTTTCTTTGGCGCACACCTGCGGGTGAATCTACTGCCTGACTGGGAAACCCTACCCTACGACCAGTTCTCCCCTCATCACGACCTCGTCTCCGAGCGACTCGCAACCCTGTGTCAAATGGTGCGCGGCGAATTCGACATCGTATTAGTGCCCGTGACCACAGCGCTTTATCGCTTCGCACCAGTCGACTATCTGGCGGGTAAAACATTTTTCTTTCGCCAAGGCGCCAAATTAAGCGGGGAGGCATTACGCCACCAACTCACACTCGCAGGCTATAACCACGTCACTCAAGTCATCGCCCCAGGCGAATACAGCTTCCGTGGCGGCCTCATCGACCTCTACCCCATGGGCAGCCCATTGCCCTATCGCATCGACTTGTTCGACGACGTCATCGACTCGATCCGTAGCTTTGATGTAGACAGCCAACGCTCCATCTTCAAAGTGCCCGAAGTTCGGCTACTACCAGCGCGCGAATTTCCCATGGACGAAGAAGCCCAGAAACAATTTCGCCAACGCTTTCGCGAACACTTCGAGGGCGACCCCTCGCGCAGCCGCATCTACAAAGACGTCTCCAAAGGCATCCCCACGGCTGGCATCGAATACTACCTGCCCTTATTTTTTGATCAAACCGCAGTCATCACCGACTACCTGCCCGATAACACCGTAGTGTGCATGCGCCCCGGCATCAGTGCCGCCATCGAAGAATTCTGGGTCGATACCCGTGGCCGCCATGCCATGATCCGCGGCGATCTGGCCAATCCGGTATTAGCCCCCAAAGACTTATTTCTCAGCGAAGAGGCATTCTTTGGAGCAATCAAACCCTATCCCCGTATCGACTTACATCTGCCCCCAGAGTTGATCGAAAACAACGGCATCAGCACTACCCCAACCCTCTCCCCAACCCTCACATCAACCCCCAACACCACCCCCAACACAACCATCACACCCCATTGTGCACCAACCCAAGCACTACCAGCGCTCCAAGTCGAGCGCCGCAGTGACGACCCACTACATCGCATCCGAGAATACCTCGCACACTACAACGGACGGATACTCATACTCGCCGAGAGCATGGGCCGACGCGAGACCATGCTGGAGTATTTTGCGCAATACCAACTGCATCCCAAGCAAGCCCGCGACTACGCCGATTTTATCGCCAGCCCTGAACGCTTCATGCTCAGCGTGGGACCGCTACACCACGGCTTTATCTACACCGATGCGCAACACCCAGACACCAACTACGCCCTCATCACCGAGAACGAACTCTACGCCACCCAAGTGCGCCAACGCAGCACACGCGAAGTCAAACGCACCAGCTCAGAGGGGATGCTGCGCGACTTATCCGAAGTCAAAATTGGCGACCCGGTAGTGCATGAAGTCCACGGCATTGGTCGCTACGTCGGCCTGCAAACCCTAGATATGGGTGAAGGTAGCACCGAGTTTCTGACCCTAGAATACGCCAACGACGACAAGCTCTATGTACCGGTCTCAAACCTACATCTGATTAGCCGCTACAGTGGCGCCGCAGCAGAACAAGCACCGCTACATCAACTCGGTAGCGGGCAATGGGATCGCGCCAAGAAAAAAGCCGCCGCTCAAGTGCGCGACACTGCAGTAGAACTGTTAGCCCTCTACGCCCAGCGTGCGCTGCGCAAAGGTCATGCCTTCGAAATCAAAAATCATGACTACGAAGCCTTTGCGGAAGGCTTCCCATTTGAAGAAACCAACGACCAAGCCACAGCCATTAACGCCACCATCGCCGATCTAAAGAGCGACAAACCGATGGATCGCTTAATCTGCGGAGACGTAGGCTTTGGCAAAACCGAAGTCGCCCTGCGAGCCGCTTTTGTTGCTGTAGCCGATGGCAAACAAGTGGCCGTGCTGGTGCCCACCACGCTATTGGTGGAACAACACTTCAACACCTTCTCTGATCGCTTTGCCGACTGGCCAGTTAAACTCGCCGAACTCTCACGGTTTCGCTCAGCCAAAGAACAAACCGAAGCCCTGCAAGGGCTCGCAGACGGTCGCATTGACATAGCGATTGGCACCCACAAACTGATTGGCCGGGATATTCAATTTAAAAACTTAGGGCTAGTCATCATCGACGAAGAGCACCGCTTTGGCGTGCGTCAAAAAGAACGCCTCAAAGCACTGCGTGCAGAAGTCGATGTGCTCACCCTCACCGCTACACCGATACCGCGCACGCTGGCCATGTCACTTGAAGGCTTGCGCGATTTCTCTGTGATTGCCACTGCCCCACAACGCCGCTTGGCCATTAAAACGTTTGTTGCCAAATATGCAAAGTCGCTCATCCGCGAAGCCGTGCTGCGCGAACTCAAACGGGGCGGACAAATCTACTTCCTACATAACGACATTGACACCATTCGCAATGTCGAAGAAGAGTTACACCATTTAATCCCCGAAGCGCGCATCTGCATTGCCCATGGCCAGATGCGTGAGCGCGAACTCGAACACGCCATGCGTGATTTTCACCAAGGTCAATACAACATCTTGCTGTGCACCACCATTATTGAAACGGGCATCGATATCCCCACCGCCAACACCATTATCATCAATCGCGCAGATCGCTTTGGGCTGGCCCAACTGCATCAACTACGCGGTCGGGTTGGCCGCTCGCATCACCAAGCCTACGCCTACCTACTGCTACCCGAAGAAGGCAACATCACGCCGAATGCCAAAAAACGTCTAGAAGCAATTCAAGCGATGGAAGAGCTCGGCGCTGGGTTTTTCTTGGCGATGCACGATCTAGAAATTCGTGGTGCAGGTGAGGTGTTGGGCGACTCGCAATCGGGCGAGATTCAAGAAGTAGGCTTTAACCTCTATTGCACCATGCTAGAGAGCGCGGTCAAATCACTCAAAGCCGGCACCGAACCCGACTTGAGTGCACCCTTAGGTGTAACTACAGAGATCAATCTCCACACCCCGGCACTACTGCCTGAAAACTACTGCAGTGACGTGCATGAACGCTTAGTCCTCTACAAACGCATGGCAAACTGTGCCGATGAGGACGGCTTACAATTACTACAAGAAGAACTCATCGATCGCTTTGGAGAACTACCAGAAGCCACGCGCGCACTGCTAGATTGCCACCGACTGCGCCTGCTTAGCAAACCACTGGGCATCGCTCGCGTTGACGCCAGTGACAGCGCTATCCAACTGCAATTTATTGCAAAGCCCCCCATTGAGCCGATTAAAATTATTCAGCTCATACAATCGCGGCGCAATTACAAACTGGCCGGACAAGATCGTTTGCGCATTGAAATCGACTTACCCGACATACGCACGCGAGTGGCGGCGGTGCGCACGGTGTTTAGTGAATTATCATCGGATGACAAACCCAAACAACATGGTCAAGCACCTCAACAACCTGAACACAATCAAACTCTACAAAACCAAGCCAAACCTGCGCCTGCCAAAAAACCCAAGCGCAATAAAATCCGCTAAGGGCTAGGGATTACCTGATAGGATTGCATTTTTCCGGCGTGATCCACGCGCACTAACACCATATCCCCCGAACCAATGTTCTCACCCATATACGCATGGATATTGACATGGTGAGTCACTAAAATTAATGCGCCGCTAGGCTTCTCAGATACATTGTGAGCAATGAATTGTTGCAGCGATTGAGTGCGCGCAGTAGCGTGCTCGGGGTGATCATAAACAGAAGCCAACGCCGGCTCTACTTGATAGCCAAAACCTAATAGCTGAGCCGTCTCGGTGCAACGACACCACTGACTAGCATACACCTGTGCCACACTAACGCCCTGCTCACGCAACCACAAGCCAATACGCTTGGCCTGCGCTCGGCCCTCCGCATTCAAGTTACGCTGTGACCGACAATTGGATAGCGAATAACCCGCAGGGTCTCCCACACCGGGCGCGTAAGCATGGCGCATCAGCAACACATATTGCTTAGAATTTAACTGCGCAGCCAGCCGCGGATAGGCTGGCGATTTTGGCGCCGCAGAAGATGCCGCGGTGAAAGATGCTCCGGCGAAAGATGCTGTGCTAGCCGCAAGACTGTGCGACAGTTGCACAGCGATCACAAGCCCAATACAGGCCATACAGATGGATTGAATCAACGATCGCAGGTTAAGGGAATGCGTCATTTCGTAACTGATTGGGCTATCGATCGCATCATGCCGCTCACACTAACTCACCCCATGCGCATGAAAAATCAACCCTGCATGCTCACGCAAAGCATGAAACTTAATTTTTGGCCACTGCTCAGCAGCCACATCAATTTCAATCGCATTGGCCGCTAAAAACGTCAACGCACCCACTGCGTCTTCTGCCAAGCGATGGGCATTAGCGTCTTGAAAGCGCTGCAACTCTTTAGGGTCTTCTGCGGTCACCCAACGTGCGGCAACATAACGCGCAGAGGCCAGGCGTGCCTCGCAACCATATTCATGCTTGAGCCGATGCGCGACCACTTCAAACTGCAACTGACCGACCGCACCCAACAACAACATGCCATGCCCTAAAGGTTTAAATACCTGAATTGCACCCTCCTCGCCCAGTTGCGCTAAGCCCGTACGCAATTGCTTGCTGCGTAGCGGATCAGCCACCTCAACGGTTTGGAATAACTCAGGCGCAAAAAAAGGCAAGCCCGTGAATTGTAAATCTTCGCCTTCCGTTAAGGTATCGCCCAATTGCAAGACACCATGATTAGGAATACCGATAATGTCACCCGCATAAGCGTCTTCGACTTGCTCACGCCGCTGCGACAAAAACGACACCACACTACTCGGTCTAAAAAATTTATGGGTGCGGCAATTCTTCAATCGCATACTGCGCTCAAAGCGTCCGGCACAAATCCGAATAAATGCCACCCGATCACGATGCCCAGGATCCATATTTGCTTGAATCTTAAATACTACCCCCGAGAACTTTTCTTCTTGTGGGCTCACGGCACGCTGCAGCGCTTGATGCGGGCCGGGTGGAGACGCAAAATCAACCACAGCATCCAACACTTCTTGCACACCAAAATTATTAATTGCCGAACCAAAAAACAAGGGAGTTTGCTGCCCAGCTAAAAACGCCTCGCGATCAAAGCCAGGAGATACCCCTTGCACCAGATCAATCTCTTGACGCGCATGAGCAAACACCTCACCAAAACGCGACTCACACTCCGGATTATCAATACCACTAATAATCTCGTCAGCCGCACCCACTCTGTCCTCGCCGGGGATAAACACGCGCATTTGGTCGTGACGTAAATCAAACACCCCTTTAAATTGCTTGCCCATACCCACAGGCCACGTGCACGGCACAATTGGCATGCCTAAGGTGCGCTCAATTTCATCGACTAAATCAGTAGGCTCGCGCACTTCGCGGTCCATCTTATTAATAAACGTAATGACTGGCGTTTGCTGCGCCCGACATACTTGCAACAGTCGCAAGGTTTGCGGCTCAATACCATTGGCCGCATCAATCACCATTAAAGCCGCATCTACTGCGGTTAACACTCGATAGGTATCTTCAGAAAAATCACGATGCCCAGGGGTGTCGAGCAAATTAATCACACAATCTCGATACTCCATTTGCATTACAGAGCTGGCGACAGAAATCCCCCGCTGCTTCTCAATCTCCATCCAGTCCGAAGTTGCATAGCGTGACGCCTTGCGCGACTTCACACTACCAGCGATATGAATCGCACCTGCAAACAGCAACAACTTCTCGGTGAGCGTGGTTTTACCGGCATCGGGGTGGGAAATAATGGCGAACGTACGTCGCCGAGCAACTTCTTTTTCAATACTCATGAGATATCCAAAGTGGCGCCACTACAAGGGCAGTAGGCATAATCAGTGGAGCGCATTATAAGCTTTTTTGGGCTCAACTAAAATTGGGTATCAAAATTCAACAGAATAATCAAGAAATCAATCAAGAAATCAAGAAATCAAGAAATCAATCGATCAATCGATCAATATATTAATGAATAAATTACTGAACCAATTAAAAATAATAATCCAAAAATGACTATCATTTAATTTTCAGAACCTGTAAAAAATTAACATCCAGCAATAAATTTCCATCAACTAAGATCGCCACACTGAGAATCGTAACGCTGAACAATTAAAAATGAACATCTGATTTTGTTTACATAATAAAAAACCTAAAAACATAGTCATTAAGATCAACTCGTAAAAAGAGACCAGATGTTAATCAGAAATTTTGATTTCAATCAGGATTGAAATGCTATTAATTTCCTAGTTTTTAATTTTATTTAATTTTTATTTTTTAATGAGATTTTTTAATTTTTTATTTCGTAGCAATGATATACAGCCCTACATTAGCAAACGCATACCCAGCGTAAACAACAGCCATTGGCATATTTCCTTTAAATCCCTGTTCAGCCGCTATATATGCATAGATCAAACCTGTAACAATAATTAATAAAGCACTCATTTTTTATAGATCATTCATAATTGTTAATTAATATTTGCGACCTCAGTCGCGACTATTTCACTGATCAGACTGTAATAAAGTCTGAATTATAGTTACGCATAATTAATATTTTATTTTGAATCAATAAGTAAGGATCAGTAAGTCATTAATTGTAAGCAATTAACTACATACAAATATTATTTTGCATCAGTCTATAATTTCGTAATTTTACAGACTTTACATTTACATGAAATTATTTTATTAATATAACTATATAATCAAATATTGATATGAATATTTTCAATGGCGATATGCATTTTTTGCATTTCAATGCGCAATTTTATTTCTGCCAATTTCACTTTTAATGCATTATTAATAATGCAAATGCGCATGGAATTCAGTAATAATGGCATTTCAAAATAAATTAAAAGCAGATCATTCAATGGCATTACGGAATGCCATCGAAGTTTCTAACTGCAATCAGATACTGATCTAAACACACCGAGTTACGACTGAAACATTTTGATAAACGCAGACTATGGCAGTGTTCATTATCGCCAATTCAAAGGTATAGCAATGATATTTCCTCTGTTGTTAATAACCACCGCCACAGCACAAGCAATAGACATACCTCATACCTACACTCGTCTAAACCAGACCATCGTTCGAAGCATGCAATACCTCTGCTTATATCTGAGCACAAGCATAATCATCAGTATCAGCATCGGTCTACCCACCAACACCCTCGCTAAAACCTTTAACGCCGTACAAGTCGTTGAAATTATCCAAGGCGATGCCCTGATCGTCAAAACCACCGATCAACAACAATTACGGGTACGCATCATCGGAATTGACGCACCCGACAAACAACAACCCCACCACCAAGAAGCGATCACTGTACTCAAAAAGTCTATTGGCTCCAAAGCGCTGCAACTTGAATGCACTAAAACAGACCGCTATCGGCGCCACTTATGCAAAGCCATCGTCAACGGCACAGACCTTGCACTCCACATGCTTGAAACCGGTGCGGCATGGTGGTTTGAACAAGGCGCGAATGATTTATCTGCTAACGACCAACAACGCTATGCAGCCGCCCAACACACCGCGCAACAGGCCAAACGCGGACTATGGGCAAACCCCAAACCAGAAGCCCCTTGGGATTGGCGTGCCAGACAAACCCGCAAGCCCTTTGAAAGCATGATTAATCCGTATTAAATATATTTAATATGTTTGCGTGGGATAAGCCAAAATTTAATAGTAGTCATTAAAATTTTTGGGAAACACCATCAAAATAAAAACAGTCATTACTAATACTTCTCTTAATTTTTAATGTATTGAAACTCTGAATTGATTACAGTCACCCTTCGCAATACCAGGCCATGATCATTAATGATCAATTTTCATGATTGCATTGATCGCCATTAATAAATTTCTTAATCATGTATGCGCACGCCATTGACTAATAACCGTCTGCATCATCAACTGATCAAAAAAATCGGCATTAGTCCGCAAAAGTGGGGGTGAACAATGGTCAAGGTAATTATTAGGGATTTCACTGGCCTGCAAATAATTTATCTAAAAATTTAGCCCTACGCATAATAACTTTAGTTCTATTATTATGCTTTATAAATCAATAAAAAATAATTAGTTTCATTATTAATTGATAATATTAAAAATAAAGTACCAAAAAATAATGAAATTAAAAATATTAAGAATTAATAACGATAACTATTTAAAAAATAATTAAAATTATAGAAATTTAAATAGGCATTAATTAAAATTTTCATAATTAAAATTATAAATTCGCCGTTGGGACAAATAAATTTTAAATTATCATAATAATAATTAATTTTATTTTTTCTTTACTAGATAACTACTTGCCTCTAAAGTATTATGAAGATTCAGAATTTTAATATTTGATTGGAAATATCTAATGACAAATGTTGTGCATAATGATGTTAAAAATGGTTTATTAACTTTATCAAACAATGACTCCGCAAAAGAGTCATTACAAACACTTGCAACCCCAAGAAATAAAGAACGTGAACATTATCCAAAGCCTGTTCTAATAGCTTTAAAAGACTTAAACCATTTAACGAATGTAATTAAGAAAAAAATTTCACAATTAAATATCGATTTGGATTCAACTTCAATGAAAACCTTGATAAGTTTTTACAAGGGAAAAACTTTTCAAATGGTCGGATGGGACGCGCTAGATAAATTCGACTGGAAATTATCAGAAACAACAAAAAAAATCTCCTTAACCTGGGAGTTCATGTCAAAAATTGAGGGTAAAAACAAAGAGCTACACATACTTAATGTAACAATAAGCGAATCAATAGACGCGGCCCAATACCTAAGGGAAGCTTTATCGGATGATTATGATGATATGAATAGCCAATCATTCGGAGCACCGGTTGTCTGTACAGTCGATTATTACGATAGTTTGCTCAGTGATGAGCTTATTAACATCGTAAGTTCTTGGCATAATACGTTAAGTAAGCCATTTTCATTATTTGGCTACTCTAAACTCATCAAAGACCACCATGAAAAAATTTGCGTATTTATTAATTACTCACTCAAAATCTTTCTCCCATTAGCATATATTTCTGGATTTTACTTTTGGATGAATAGCAACTTTGAAAAAGAATTTTCAGTCAAACTCTTCACAGAAGCAATTTCACTAGCCCTTGTTTTTTATATTTTCAATAGCAGTTTTTGCCGTCCAATTTCGGAAAGTATTTCTAACTGGGCCCATAAAAACATAATCAAAATTGGAAAAACTCCAATTTTTGAATTAACTTCTGGTGACTCTAATAAGAAAACAGAAGCATTTTCAAAAATACATTCATCAACCATCAAGCTCTTTGGGCAATTTCTTGTTACTGTTATCATTGACGTGGCGAGTGCCATCTTTGTTTACTATGCACTAGGACTTAAATAATTAAATAGAAAATTGTGATTTAATTTTCACGGGAAATTACAAGCGAACCAGTTAAAAAAAAATCAATAATCAACCACAAATTTAATAATGCACCACCATTTAATGCCCATCATTACCAGTAAATGACTAACTGCGCACGCGGGTATATAAATTTTGATTTATCACTACCCTCACACTCCTAAACCCTACCCGCTTACCCCACAATACACCATGTCGACTGACTGGATGCAATTAGCGTTATAATTTCACCGCCTATCTGTGTGTCTACTCACACTTTTTTATGTATTAATTTTTTATGTATTCATGTGTCATGTATTATTGTTTTAAGTGCTTTGTTGATTACATATTTTTTCATTTAAACTTTTCTAGGCGTCACTCCGGACTATGCATCTCGTTATTCAAGGTTTAGATATTGCCACCACTGATCTCAAGGCGCTGGCCAAGCTCACGCAGGCGCGCACTATCGAGCAGCGCTCCGCTCATGCATTTGTATTAGTTGATGCCCACACTCATCCCGAGCTTGCCGCTTATTGTGCCACTGCCCAGCTGGATTTTGGTGTTGTGCCTGAGGCGCGCAGTATCTCTGATTTTAAGTTGTTGGTGATGGATATGGATTCCACCTTAATCACTATGGAGACGATTGACGAGCTAGCTGATATGGTGGGTATCAAACCGCAGGTGGCCGCCATTACGGCCGAGGCCATGCGCGGTGAGATCGATTACGACGAGAGCTTGCGTCGCCGTTTGGGTCTGCTGAGGGGTTTGGATGCCAGCGCGCTAGACCGGGTGTATGCCGAGCGTTTGCAGTTATCCCCTGGCGCTCTACGTCTACTGACTGCGGCCCGCAATGCGGGTATAAAAACATTATTGGTCTCGGGTGGTTTTAGTGCAATTACCGAGCGCTTGCAACAGCAATATCACCTCGATTACACGCGCGCTAATGTGCTCACGGTAGCCGATGGCAAGCTCACTGGCGAGGTCACTGGTCAGATTGTGAATGCCGCCACCAAGCGCGAGACTTTGCTGGACATTGCTGGGCAATTGGGTGTGACGCGCGAGCAGATTATTGGGGTGGGCGATGGTGCGAATGATTTATTGTTTTTAGCGCAATGCGGCGTGAGTGTGGCCTATCATGCCAAGCCTGTGGTGCGCACCCAAACCACCTATGCGATTAATCATGTTGGCCTAGATGGTTTGTTGTGCTTAATGGATGCGCGGGCTGAAGCGCCGTTTGGTTAGTGGGATTTACATTGCGCTTCATTCTTTAAAACCACTTCAATTTTAATCGCTAGTCACTTTTGCAGCTTTTACCACTCGCGCCCATTTGCCGATATCGGCGCTAAAGTAGCGTTGAAACTCAGTCGGTGTTGTGCCTTCGGCATCGGCACCTAGGCCAGCTAGGCGTTCACGCATTTCTGGGGCTTTGACTATTTTGCTGACATCGGCTGATATTTTTTCAACGATGGTCTTTGGTGTGCCATGCGGGGCGAGTAGGCCATACCACACGTTCACTTCAAAACCCGGCACACCAGCCTCTGCTATGGTGGGTAGTTCGGCTAGTTGTGGTAAGCGCTTGGCGCTAGTGACTGCCAGCGGTTTGACCTTGCCAGTTTTGATCAGCGGTAAACTAATTGGCAAGCCGCCCATGTAGATAACGGTTTGCCCAGCAATCATGTCCATCACGGCTTGCGGTCCGCTTTTGTAGGGCACATGTAGGAGTTGCAGGCCTGCCATTAATCCAAAGAGCTCTACCGCTAGGTGATCAGAGCTGCCACTGCCGCCGCCCGAGCCATAACTGACTGTGCCGGGTTTGGCCTTAGCAAGTGCAATCACGTCTTTGACTGAGTTTAAATTCGAATTCACGGGCACTACTAGCACGTTGTAGCGCGAGCTAATTTGGGTAATGGGTTCAAAGTCTGTCAGCGCATTAAACGGCAGTTTTTTATAATATGAGGCCGCAATCGCCATGCTGCTCGATGCAAATAATATGGTGTGTCCATCTGTGGGCGCTTTGGCTACCGTATCCATGCCAATAGTGCCTCCCGCACCTGCGCGGTTATCCACAATCAGCGATTGCCCCCACGTCTCGCTTAAGCGTTGACCTAACACTCGCCCTACAATATCCATGCTACTGCCTGGCCCAATGTGAATAACCATGCGTACCGCACGCTTGGGGAATGCTTCTGCGGCATGGGCGCGGCCTAGCCCTGCATCGCTTGCGCCAAAGGCCAGGCATAGGCTTGTGATGATGGTTGCGTATACGGCGGTGAATACTCGAGAGTGACGATTACGGGTTTGCAGAGTGGATATTGCGTACATGAATACAGTCCTTAACAGTAAATTGAAGCGAATGCGATCTTCACAGTGGGGTTGCTATGCAAATGGGTGTTATTAAATATTGCGTGCGGCCGGATGGCGCAGGTTTACATTGCATTGCACCCAACATGAGCATTAGTCGAAAATTAGATACAAGTATTTGATTTTAAATATATTTTTATGCTTCAAGGTGCTCTTGTCTGAACCCATCTGGGGTGGGCTTGGCACTATGTTTGCGCATCATAGCAAATTAAGGGTAAATAAGCGGGCATTAAGAGCCCTCTCGCGTAGGGGCCTGCGGGCATGCATTCTGAAGCCAGTCCGAGAAGACACGCTCAATCTGGGTTTGGCGACGCTGGTGTTTGGTTTGGTTTGGTTTGGTTTGGTTTGGTTTGGTTTGGTTTTTGGTTTTTTAGTTATTTATTTTTTATTGTGGTTTCCAGACCACATCAGAATCCACCACATAGAGCACGCAAGGTGATTGCGCATTGTTGTTGCAGTTCTCAAGCGCTATTTCGCTGGCATCATCAGTCTCTGCAGCATAAGCCCATTTGCCATCACGATTGATCGCAAACGCACGCGGCGAGTTTTTGGTGGCTACAAATTCTTTATAACGCGTCAATCCAGCGTATTTAATGTAAGGCACTTTGTCGTAGTCTTCAGGTCGCGCATAGCCAGTTGGGGTTGGTATCGCGGCCACTTGTCGTGTGACCGCAGTTAATTGCAAAGGCAGTTGTGCAATAAATTGATCTACCAATGGCGCCCATGCCGATTTATTGCGTGAAAATCCATAGTGGCTGTTGCCGGTTAATGCGGGCAATTGCACCAGCTCACCCACTCCCCCGCCTTTTATAAATGCATTAAACCAACGCTGAGGAATCACGTTGCCCCAAAACCAGTCGTCAAGCCAATACACCCACAACGTAGGCACTGCACGAACTGATCGTGTGGTTGTTAAAGATTGCTCCCAGCTATACGCTCCACAGGGGTTGGCTCGACGTTCTTCTGGAGAGCCACCAAAACCACCCGAGAAGTTAATCGCGCCTACTAAACCCGGGGGCGCACGCTTGGCTATGGTAACCGTGGTGTACCCCCCCAACGATTGGCCTGCAACCACCCATTGCGTGGTATCAATGTAATCTTGCGTTTTAGCAAACTCGTAAGCGGCCATGATTTGTCGGTAGAGTGCTTCATCTTTCACCGCAAGTGTGGGTAACCCACAGGCATTCGCATCTTCGGGGTCTAGAGTGCCATAGGTTTCACCATAACCAATACGGGTGGGCACAATCACAACAAAACCTTTACTGATAAAATATTTTACTTCTTGGGCATAGCGCTGCCGGGGTTGCTTACTGCGCTCTGCCGCGCTGGCTCTACCATGATTTAAGATCATGAGCGGAAATCGCCCCTCTATAGGCGGTCGATAAACGGTCATTACAACGGGTATGGTTTCGGTGCGGGCAAAGCGATCGGTAATAGTGACGTTCACTTTATAGACCGATTCGCGCAAGGTGCGATTGAATACGGTTTGCGCATAGGCTGAGGACAACATACCCAAGGCAATGCACAGCATACCCAAATACCGTACAGTCACAAACATTCGCTCCATCACACACCGGCGACTCATCTTTAGGAGATGTAGGCGTTTCATGCTTTAAGGCGAACCGAATATAGTCATAGCGTTGATGGTAACAGATTTAAATTAAAGCAACTGAATATGGAAAACTTGCTGTCAAGTTCATCGATGTATCACAGGCATTTCAAAAAATGCATAGGAATTTGCAATGCTATGAATCACGGATATCACACACATCAAGCGCATCAAAAAGACAATACAATCAACACGGCATACAAGATATGCATTGATCACGGACGTTAAAAAAGCCCGCATTTGCGGGCTTTTTAATGGCCGTGATCAAATACAATTAAAACCGATAGCCCACGCCGACTATTCCCAATGTAGTTAAAGGTTTTAAATCATCACCATCACCATTGCTCGAATTTTTTTGCTGATAATTCACCTGCTGGACTTCCGCCTTCACGTACAAGGACTTATTAATTGCAATTTGCGCGCCTAAGCCATAACCATACCCGGTAAAGGTTTTACTATAAGCGCTATTATTAAAAAAGGAATCCGAAAAGGATTGAGAAATCCTGATCTGGTGCAATCCTAAAATACCATACACCAATACATTCTTACGAATTGCGTAACCAGGTTGAATATTGACACTGTAGTGATTCTTACTTTTTATATACGCTTCACTATTACATCCTGAAGATCCACAATCAGTCCCCCAAGAAGTTAATTTTGTATTACCTAAATCATAAGTAACATTGACTCCAAGGGAAAACTGCTCATTTAACGCATGAGTGTATCCAAACTCTAATGTTGGTGCTATCGCATCACTGTTAAAATCACTTGTGTTACTATTAAAAACAGAAACATTATTTCTTGCGTGCACATTGCTTACACCGAGACCGACACTAAATCCTTCAAAATTTTTCGCTTGGGCAAAAACTTGTGATGAAAATAAAAGCGATACTGCGATTCCTACATAATAAAAAAAATTCATTACTTTCTCTTCCTAAAAAAATTGAATGTGCTTCATTTATTTTAAACAACACCAGCCTATCATTAGGGGGTAACGCTAATTGGTCATGCCCTACCAATAAACAAGCGGCCCAAAGTCAATAAATTCACTGACCAAACAAGTTTTTCATGAAAATATTTTTATAAATATTCATTGAAAAAATTACTGACATGAATTGAGTGATGTTCAAGCAGTCACGTAAAAAGCCCGCACTTGCGGGCTTTTTAACGTCCGTGATCAAATACAATTAAAACCGATAGCCCACGCCGACAGTTCCTAATGTGGTTGAGACTTTAACATCGTTACCAGACCAATTTTCTTTTTGATACTCCACTTGTTGAGCCTCTAGCTTCAAGTAGACCTGCTTATTAATTGAAATCTGAGCACCCAACCCATAGCCATACCCGGTAAAGGTTTTTTTGCCAATGTTATCATTGGTTATAGACATGGTAATTTGATGGACTCCCAAAGTACCGTACACCAAAATATCTTTACTAATAGCATAACCAGGTTCGAAATTAATGCTGAAATGATTTTTACCCTGAATATCATAACCAACATCATAGGAACCTGATTTAGTCTTGTCTAAATCAATGGATGCAACAACGCCAAGTGTAGCTTGCTCGCTGAATGCTTGGGTATATCCAAAATCTATTGCGGTCAATATAGTACTACCTTTATATTTACCATCACTATCTTTACTTGCTGCGCTTGAGTTGCTTGCATTTAATCCAATAGAAAAACCCTCAAAATTTTTTGCCTGCGCAAACGCTTGAGACGACAACAAACAGGTTACAGCCACGCCAACACATGCTAATAGTTTCATTCACACACCTTTCATCATTAAAAAACACCAAAAAAATCACTGATGAGTTCGTTCGCTCATCTACTACTTACTAATTAAAGAAATAATCCAACACCAATTACTTTGGATCAGTTAAGCGACCCAATGCAATAACATCGCTACCAAGGGTGCGACAATCGTGGCGCCACCAATACAAATCACCATGGTCAGCCCTGTCATGACCAAACCTGCCCCAAAGGCCGCAGCCACAATTCGATATATTTTTAAGATTCGCGGTTTGGTCATCATTTAAACCTGATAATTCCAATATCAATCCAATATTAATTAATCAAAATTAATAAAAATCAAATCAAATTAAATTAAATTTATTGAAATGCCGTTCTTACCAAAAAATGCGATCCGATCTGACTCTTAATTATTTGATCTTCAGTGTCAGCTCAGATCGCCAAGTCACACACCCTCCTCGCTCACAAATTACACATAACAAACACAACATCCATAACAACCACAACGCCATTCAACTACAACACCATTCGACCAAATCGCTCTCCAACAATCACTTCCGTCCGTAACGATCTCATCACGCTAAAGTAGCCAGACACAAATACACATAGCACTAAGACCTGCAGGTATTCATGAATCGTATTTCGCGCATCTAGATTTATTGAAAGAAAAAAAACGCCAGCAATCAGCAATGCCAAACGCAAAATTACCGAAAATAATTTTTTTCCACCTTTGATTTGCACGTCCGTCATCCAAGATTGACGACGTAATTTAAAATATTCCCACGCCCCAAAAATGATATAGATCAAAGATAAAGATATAATGTTTCGCGAACATTTTTGCTGCATCAAAAAAACCTGCGGAAACATATTGTGCTGAATAAAACAGGTGATCGACCATGCGATTGCCGATGTTACGATCAGCAACGCAATCAATTTGGAAATGGTTACAAGATTCATTGACCCATCACCCCTTAAATTTAAAGTTATAAGACATCTAAACGGGGATGAAAATAATTCATTGGAACAACGGGGTCAATTCCAGCTAAAAGTAAACTGTTTCAGTTTTATTTTGATTGCTAATGCAATCAATTTCAATAATATATATTTAATATCTTATTGAATAATATGTGAATTGTATTTTTGATAAATAAATTTTTTATTTTTAAGAATTTTTATAATAATAAAAATTTATCTACCAGGTTGCATTAATAGTGAATATAAAAATAATTTGGATCGGAGCGTTAAGTCTGCTTGAGACCCATGCCGCAAGAAACACAATTCAAAGCAGACTTAACAATCGATTGTTCTATTAATGACCTATTAATGACCTATTGATGATCAATTAATGACCATGCAGTTTAAAAAAACTATCGATCATTACCTCACAATAAAGTATTCGCTTACCGAAGTGGCTACATGGAGTCAGGCTTAAGGCGATGCATTCTCGACTAATACGCCTCGATCTTCAATTGGGATTTTTGAATAACATGTGCCCAACGCTCTGTTTCAGCACGCACAAATACTGAAAACTGTTGCGGGTTGTTAGCCACGACCACTGCCGCTTCTCGAGCAAGTTTATCAGCGACTTCGGGCGCGCATAGCGTGCCTACTAAAGACTCATGTAGGCTTGTGACTATCGGTTGCGGTACGCCTGCCGGCATCAGCAATCCATACCAACCAGTCACTGCAAATTGCGGAATGCCAGCTTCTGCTACCGTTGGCAGGCTTAGCATAGCATTAGAGCGTTTTGCGCTAGTCACTGCCAGTGCACGCAGCCTTCCCGATTGAATAGTGGGGGCGGCGGCTAGAAAATTATTAAAAAATAAATCAACACGCCCTGCAATTAAATCTGTCATCGCCGTGGCAGCCCCCTTGTATGGGACATGCACCATTTGCAGGCCCGCACTCATTTCAAAGAGTTTCATGCCTAAATGCGGACCACTACCATTACCTGATGAGGCGTAGGATAGGGCCTTGGGTCGCGCTTTTGCAAAGCGAATCAATTCGGGCACTGTTCGCACAGGCAGCGAAGGGTGAACGGTGATCACATACGGATATTCAGCTAGCAAGGTAATCGGGGTGAAGTCTTTAGCTGAATCGTAGGGCAACTTGGCGTAGAGACTAGGGTTGATAGCGTGAATAGCCAGAGTAATTAATGCGGTGTATCCATCAGGTTTGGCTTTGGCAACCACATCGGTGCCAATAATGCCATTAGCGCCACTGCGATTGTCGATAACCACGGGCTGACCAATGGTTTCGCTTAACTTTAGCGCCATGGTGCGGGCAATCGCATCAGTGCCACCACCGGCGGGGTATGGCACCACGATACGCAGTGCGCGATTTGGATATCCATCCACGGTCGCAGCGTCAACTGCAGCCGCTTGAAAGAATACTAACGACAACAACCATACGACAAAGCCAATTACCCAACTACGATTGCACTGGTGTTCACTCATGATAAGCGTCTTTACAAGTTGCAGATTAAGCATCGATTAAGCGTACAATTAAATGTACAATTGAGAATCAACTTTGAAAATCAACATCAAGAATCAATGACGATTAGAATGGATGGCGCTTTAAAAATTCAAGCGTAGCCAGCGCGCATTGATCAGGCGCAGTTGCAGCAACGTGAAACGAATCGCCGGGCAGTGCCACCAATTCGGAATGCGCTACTTGTTGTTGCCACGCTTGCATTTGCGCCACACTGCCCAGCCCACTACCTTCGGTAGTTAAGACCAACATCGGGCATTTAATTTTGAGAATATCTTTGGTGATATCTGAGAAGTTAATCGTACCGGCAAAACCCGCCTCAGTGCTCACCACGGTACGCGCCATATACTGAATCCACCACTCTACACCAGCCTTCGGGAAGTCACTGCCCAAGCGATCACCCATACTGCGCCGCGCCCAGTGCTCAATACCCAGCTCTTCGATCTCGCGTACACGCTCTGCCACCGTGGCGATGTCCAGACGCACTGGCGGGGGTGAGCCGACTACAGTTAGAGAGTGCACATGCTCGGGACGCCGCGCTGCAAATACCCGTGCAATCACGCCACCAATCTTGGCCCCAACAATATGGCAGCGGCTAATACCCAAGTGATGCATGAGGGCGACGTAGTCATCGACAACTGCATCGAGTGTCCATGGGTAGTCTCGCGGCATAGGAGTTGATTGACCAAAGCCACGCATGTCGGGCCGCACCACACGGTAGTGACGCGCCAAGTGCGGCACCCAACCATACCAAGCTTGGCCACTCTCATTATTGCCGTGAAGTAACATCACCGTCTCCGGTGTGGTCCAGGGGTCGGTGTAATCATCGACGACATAATGCAGGTCTACGTTACTGGATAAGTGAAGTCTGGGCATGATGGGTTGTCTAATACTGAGCTCGCTAATCCTGGGTTCACTAATAATGCGACAGTTTATTGAGACTGTTGGTTAATGTTTAATGATTAATGATTAATTAATCATTATTAATTAATAATTTATAGCTCGTATTGATGGTGTTGCGTTAAACAAATAGCTTAGCGATCGTTGTAGTGAATTAATGTTTAATCACATTTTCCATATTCAGAAAAATCGGTCTACCATCTGGGGTGTTCAGCGGTATCACCGAATCACTGGCGCCATCGTCATGTTTAATCACAGCACACAACGTGGGGCAACTGCGTATTTCGCCGTTAATTTCTGCTTCAATATCGGCGATCACTAAAGTCACTTCTGTCATTAACCGCGTTACTTTCATAAACATCCTTTCAGCGTGGGTGTTGTGATTAACTTTGTAAATTTTAAATTTATTAAATTATTAAATTATTAAATTATTAAATTAATTCTATCGAATTCTATCAATATTTTAGTGCTTTATTGATTATTTATCAGTGAATCCCTTTTTATTGCCCCACCTGATTCGCCCGCTGGTCTAACTCTGCCCAGCGTTCAAATTTTTTGGTCATCAGCTGCTCTAAGGTCTGCACTTGGGCACGATCTGTTTTTTGTTGCTCTACCGATTGCTTGTAATAATCCGGCGCGATCATGCGTTCGTTAAGTGCCTTTTGCTGTAACTCGATGGTTTCAAGTTCTTGCGGCAATTGCGCCAATTCCCGTTGCTCTTTAAAGCTCAACCGCGAGCGTGTGACTGCAGCGCGCGGTGCTGGTGGTGAAATTTTGTTGTTGGGAGCGCCTTCGCTAACGACCGCATCGCGCTTGGTGCAATAAGCTAGCCAGTCAGAATAGCCGCCCACATACTCTTGCCACTGCCCCTCCCCTTCGGCCACAATTGTTTGGGTGACTACGTTATCCAAAAACGCGCGATCATGACTCACTAATAGCAGTGTGCCGTGATAACCCTGTAGGGTATCTTCGAGAAGCTCTAGTGATTCAATATCCAGATCATTGGTGGGCTCATCGAGCACCAATACATTTGCTGGTCGCGCAAAGAGTCGCGCTAACAGCAGGCGATTGCGTTCACCACCAGAGAGCATTTTTACTTTGGCATGCGCGCGTTGCGGTGGGAATAAAAAGTCTGCTAAATAACTCATGACATGTTTACGCCCGTCTGCTGTCTCTACCCACTCCGAGCCTGGGCTAATTGTCTCGACCAAGGTTGCATCGGGGTTCAGTTGCTCACGCATTTGATCAAAATAAGCAACTTCAATTTTAGTGCCTAAGCGCACTTCGCCCTGGTCGGGCTGAAGCTGCCCGAGGATGAGTTTGATGAGCGTAGTCTTACCCGCGCCATTGGCACCAATTAAGCCGATGCGATCACCACGCATGATGTTCATACTTAAGTTGTCGATGATGATTCGCTCACCAAAGCGGATGCTGACATCCGTGAGTTCTGCCACCAACTTACCCGAGCGCTCACCCGCTTCAAGTGCTAACTTGACGTTGCCAACGCGCTCGCGCCGCGCCATGCGCTCGACGCGTAATGCCTCCAGTCGCCGCACACGACCTTCGTTACGTGTGCGCCGCGCTTTAATACCTTTACGAATCCAAACTTCCTCTTGCGCCCAGAACTGATCAAACTTGCGATTGGCTTTTTCTTCGTCAGCGAGTTGATCGAGTTTGCGCGCCTCATAAGCGGCAAAGTTACCGGGGTAGGAGCGCAATAAACCACGGTCGAGTTCAATAATACGACTGGCAACCCGATCGAGAAACGCCCGATCGTGGGTAATGATAATGGCCGATCGCACCTGACCACGCAGTAGCAAGTCCTCCAGCATCGTGATGCCACTAATATCTAAATGATTGGTGGGCTCATCCAATAGCAACAAATCCGGTTGCATTGCTAAGGCTAAGGCAAGTGCAGCACGTTTGCGCTCGCCACCAGAGGCACTTGCCGGCGAACGACCGTCATCAATACCAAAGCGGTGCAGGTATTCAATTAAACGCGCATCAATGCGCCAGCGTTCGCGCTCGTCAGGAAAATCTTCTAAGCCGCCCCGCTCGGTCAGGCTGAGATAAAAGGTTTCAGCCGGCGGCAATACGGGCTCTTGTTCCACCATGATGATGCGAGCGCTATCGGCGAGGCGAATTTCGCCCGAGTCAAAGACCGCTTGACCCGCTATCACTTTCAGTAGTGAGGATTTGCCGGTGCCGTTGCGGCCAATGAGGCCAATACGTTCACCTTCGTGGACAATTAAATGAGCGCGGTCTAGCAGCGGGTGTAGGCCAAAAGCAAGTTCGGCTTGATCGATATTGAGTATGGACATCCCCCGAGTATAACGGCTCAGCCTGTTTACCGCCCAAACAACTCACAATCAGTCAATATGCAGGGGCAATGCTGTTCGTGCATAGGTCATGCATTTTTCATATCAAGCACTTCAAGAGTTAATTTTTAAATTATTGATTTTATTGAGTATTTTTTTAGCGTACGGTTTTAGCATCTTAGAAAAACTGATTACAATCTGGTGACTTAGCTAACTTACTGGTAGGTTACCCACACACTTATCCACAGCTTTTGTGGGCAAGTTGCTAAACCCTTCACTTTCAAGCGTTTAGCGCGGATATGTCTTGAAATTCTAGAGGACACTGCAAACGCATTGATGCATAAAACAGGATTTCACATCCTTGGCTAGCGATCGGGTGCATATTTATCTTAAAATGCAAAGTCGGTTCAGTCGTATTTCAGTCGTATCTAAGTTGTATCTATTCACTTAACAATCCGACCAAGCGCTGATGGACGCTTACTAACGGTATCTTAAGCGGGGATACAAGACCCTTATAAACTGAATACAATCCGAGTGCTCGTTTTAGGTCATCAATGGTTTGTTTTTACGCCCTATGACGTCAAGCGGGATTATAGGCACTATAATTCGCCATCGTTGCCAACAAAAAATAAGCTAAGGTATTGTATTTAATTTGTAATTCGTTATTTTAATTGCTTAACACTTCGTCAAAACGATGATTAATTTTTGCATTTTTTTGCATTTTGTTTCATTAGTTCTTATTAGTTCTGATTAGTTCTTATTAATTCTGATTAACCCTGATTGTGGAAGGTCTACCTTGTTATCCATTATTGACGCTGCCGGTTGGCCCATTTGGCCTCTTATTCTCTGTTCAGTTATTGCTGTCGCCATTATTGGCGAACGCTTGTGGTTGTTACGTAACGCTGTGGTATGTCCACCACTATTGCTAAACCAAGTGGTCAAAAATTATCGGCAAAGTGGGGTTACCCCGCAGATACTCACCCAACTGACTACGCACTCTCCCTTGGGGCAAATTTTCGCTGCCGGGCTGCGTAACGAAAAACATTCCGCTGAAGTTATCAAAGAGTCGATGACTGAAGCAGCTGATAACGCTGCTGTGGAACTAGAGCGCTTTCTGAACACTTTGGGCACAATTGCCTCGATTGCACCGTTGCTAGGGCTTTTTGGAACCGTGGTCGGCATGATCGAAATCTTTGGCTCACAAAGCCCTCAGGGCGCCAACCCCTTAGCCTTAGCTCATGGTATTTCAGTTGCGCTCTATAACACCGCATTTGGTTTGGTAGTGGCCGTGCCCAGCATGGTGTTTTATCGCTATTTGCGAGGGCGTGTCGATATGCTGCTATTTAACATGCAACAGCAAGCTGCCAAGTTAATTGAAATCATCCACGGTAACCGTAGCGAATAAGTAGAAATCGCATGAAATTTAGAATTCGTAGACATCAAGAAGAACCCGAGATCAATCTGATCCCGTTAATTGACGTGCTGTTGGTGATATTAATTTTCTTAATGGTCACCACCACTTATTCGCGCTTTGCTGAGTTACAAATCAACCTACCCACAGCGAATGCCGAGCAAGCGCCATCGCGTCCGGAACAAATCAATGTTGGGGTTGATGCCAAAGGTAGTTTTAGCGTCAATCAAGTCGTCATCACTACGAATAATGTGACTGCCATTAGCAATGCCATCAAACAAGCTGCTGCCCAGATGAAAGACCCAACCATTGTAATTAATGCTGATGCCAACGCAGCGCATCAAACTGTGGTACGCGTGATGGAGGCAGCACAAATGGCGGGCTACTCGAAAATCACATTCACCACCCAAGGGAATCGCTAAACCGATTCATCGCTATACCAATTTATTACTTGCCGCACAGCGCAATCGGGCGCGTTGCGGCACGCTTGTAATGTCAGATTCGGCTCCCTTCACTGCAGGCTCGACTCGCGTGCTAAAACGGGCTAGGCTACGCCAGTCATGAATTATCCACACTTTTGGCAGCATTGGGACTGGCGCAGCATCTTGTTGTGGCCAATATCTTTGCTGTTCCGACTCGTTATCACACTGCGCCGCTTTGTCTGGACCAGCGGCATGTGGCGCGCTGTAGCGCTCCCTGTTCACGTGGTTGTAGTGGGCAATATTACTGTTGGTGGCACCGGCAAAACGCCTTTGGTATTGTGGCTAGTCAAAACCTTGCAAGCCTTAGGGCTACAGCCTGCCATCATCAGCCGTGGCTACGGCAGCACTCGCCGCGATTCGCGCCCAGTGACACCAAGCGATACCCCCAACTCCGTAGGCGACGAACCTTATCTGATTGCCCAACGCTGTGGCTGTCCGGTATGGGTAGGTGTCAATCGAGTCGCCAGTGTGCTCGCCCTCCATGCTGCCCATCCCGAGGTCAGTGTGGTGATTAGTGATGACGGCCTACAACATTACGCGCTAGCGCGCTGCTTCGAGATTGCGGTCATCGATGGCACCCGCGGCTTGGGCAACACGTGTTTGCTACCAGCAGGACCACTCCGGGAGCCTGCCTATCGCCTCGCCTCGGTGGATGCTGTCGTCATCAATGGTGAGCAGGGTGTAGATTTCCAATATCCCAACGCGTTTCGCATGACACTTGCCGGCGCTCTCTTTCAAAATATCGTCGATCCCAGTCAAGTCGTCAGCGCCGAGCACTTTTATGGACAGCCACTGCACGCCGTTGCCGGCATTGGCAATCCAGAAAGATTCTTTAGTCATATCAATAACTTAGGTCTTTCGTGCACAACTCATCCGTTGCCAGACCACCATCCGTTTCAAGCGGGCGACTTAGACTTTGCCGGTCATGATCCCGTCGTGATGACAGAAAAGGATGCGGTAAAATGGGCGCCATTTGCGAGCACTGCGCATTGGGTATTAGTGGTCGATGCCACACTCGATGCCCAACTGGGCGAACTTATCAATGCCCGACTTCTGACACTAGCGCATACCCTAGATCACACCCAAGCTCACATTAAAGATCACGCAGCCACTTAAAAGGTTTAAGCCCATGGATAGTAAATTATTGAGTATTTTAGTCTGCCCCATCTGCAAAGCTCCGTTGGGCTATCAAAAAGCCGAGAACGAATTAATCTGCAAGCCTTGCCGGCTGGCTTATCCGATCCAAGAGGGTATCCCCATTATGCTAGAGGATAGCGCGCGCAAGATCCCCGATGACGTTGAGCTCTAACCGTCGACACCCTTACTATAGATATTCCTATGACCTTTACCGTTGTTATCCCCGCCCGCTACGCATCTACTCGATTACCGGGTAAGCCCTTGGCAATGATTGCCGGCAAGCCGATGGTGGTGCGTGTGGCCGAGCGCGCCGCGCGCAGTGGCGCCGCTAATGTCATTATTGCCACAGATGACACCCGAATTGCCAATGCGGTTAACGATTACGGCTATCAGGCCTTGATGACGCGTAGCGATCACGCCACAGGTACTGATCGCTTGGCAGAAGTCGCCGCCCAACTTAAACTCAAAGCCGATCATATTGTTGTCAATGTCCAAGGCGATGAGCCCTTGATCGCGCCACGCCTGATTCGCTTGGTTGCTGAAAATTTAGCCAACCATCGCCTAGCAACCATTGCCACAGCGGCTTGTCGAATAACGGACCCAAAAGAATTTAGCAACCCCAATGTAGTCAAGGTCGTGCTGGACCAACAAGACTATGCGCTCTATTTTAGTCGCGCACCGATTCCATATCCGCGCGATCAGGCACTGCCGTGGCGGAAGCTACCCGCCACTCCGGTGTATCGTCATCTGGGCATCTATGCTTATCGCTGCCGATTTCTTAAGACCTATACCCACTTGGCGCCAAGCGCCATCGAGCACACCGAAGCACTGGAGCAGTTGCGCGCCCTCGCCCATGGCTATCGAATTAGTGTCGCCCGCACTGCCGCCCCCCATGCGGGCGTTGATACCCCGCAAGACTTACGACGCGTGCGGCAATGGTTTCGCCGTTGATCGAACACCTTTGCAGGTATCGAAGCGGATCGCTATACTATCCCCCTACCTAGCTTGTCGCGCTCGAAAATGCACTAAATACTTGAATTTATTGATTCTTTAACTATTTCACCCTCTTAAGCTCTTCAGTTTTTAACCCTTCATTTTTATTACTCTCTAAGTTTTCTTATGACTTAGGTTTTCTGACCCCCTAGGTTTTCTTAACTCTTAAATTCTGTATACCCCCATGCGCATACTTCTCCTCGGTCTACCCGGCGCCGGCAAAGGCACCCAAGCTCAGTTCTTAATGGAACACTTTCAGATTCCGCAAATCGCCACAGGGGATATGCTGCGGGCAGCAATCAAGGCGCAATCGTCTCTAGGCTTAGAAGCACGCACCTACATGGATCGCGGCGCACTAGTCCCCGATGCAGTAGTCATCGGCTTAGTACAAGAGCGCATCAAAGCGCCGGACTGCAGCAAGGGCTTCATTATGGACGGCTTCCCGCGCACCCTGCCACAGGCCGAAGCCTTGGAGCAGGCGGCCGTGCATTTAGATTGCGTGATTGAAATTCGAGTCCCCGATTCTGAAATTTTGCATCGCATGAGTGGACGTCGGGTACACCCCAGTTCGGGTCGCTCCTACCATATCGAATTTAATCCTCCCAAGCAGGCGGGTCTGGATGATCTCACCGGTGAGCCCTTAGTCCAGCGGCCAGACGACAACACCGAGACCGTGAAGGCCAGAATCGCTACTTATCACGAACAAACGGCGCCGTTAGTTGATTTTTACCTGCCATTAGAGATAAAAGCCGGGAAACCACGCTATGTTTTGATCCATGGTCAAGGGCCAGTAGAACAGATTCGCCAAGAAATTCTTAGCGCCCTCAATGGAGTTTCTTAATTAAATCGGGCGCAGTGCGGCAAAAAGCACGCTAAGCCCCTAAAAAATCAACAAAATTTACACGATTAGCAGTGCGCGCCGCCCAGAGGCAATTTATAATAGCGGTCGTTTCAGTATTGCATACCGAGCTACTCAGAGTTAATCATTGTTTTACCGATAGTTCTGGTTTCAGTATGGCTCTGAGAAAACGACGCTTGCGCAAAGCCTTGTGACAATCGCGTTGGTTAAATTTTTAATTAAAACAACAGTTTAGGAGTAATAATGATGAATGGTTTGAATTTTGCGCTGGCCTGCGCTGTTGCCGCGCTCATCTACGGTGGACTGTCGATCCGGTGGATCTTGGCGCAACCCACTGGCAATGACCGCATGCGCGAAATTGCTGCTGCCATCCAAACGGGTGCCCAGGCCTACCTCAACCGTCAATACACCGCGATCTCCATGGTCGGCGCCGTTTTGTTCATTTTGATTTGGGTAGTCTTAGGTGTTACCACTGCAGCAGCCTTCGCTGTAGGCGCAATTCTCTCCGGTTTAGCTGGCTACATTGGCATGAACGTTTCGGTTCGCGCCAACGTGCGCACTGCCGAAGCTGCTCGCCAAGGCATCAATGCCGCACTCGATGTTGCTTTCCGTGGGGGCGCGATCACTGGCATGTTGGTAGTTGGCCTCGGTCTGCTAGGCACTGTTTTATTCTACCAATACCTCAACGACCATGCGCTCGCTGGTGCTACCCAAAGCGAAATCATTAAGCCACTGATTGGCTTAGCCTTTGGCTCCTCGTTGATTTCAATTTTTGCACGTCTTGGTGGCGGCATTTTCACTAAAGGTGCAGACGTAGGCGCTGACCTCGTCGGTAAAGTCGAAGCCGGTATTCCTGAAGATGACCCCCGCAACCCTGCAGTCATCGCCGACAATGTTGGTGATAACGTTGGTGACTGCGCAGGCATGGCTGCTGACTTATTCGAAACCTATGCTGTGACCATCATCGCGACCATGGTATTAGGTGCCTTAATGATGCCTAAAGTTGAAGTGGTCATAGGGGCTGTGACCTATCCATTGGTTCTGGGTGGGTTTGCCATCATTGCCTCCATCATCGGCACTTTCTTCGTTAAAACCTCCGATGGTAAAAATATCATGGGTGCGCTCTACCGCGGCTTAGCTGTTGCCGGCGTATTGGCATTGATTGCCTTCTACCCAATTACCAACTGGATGTTGGGTAATATTTCCGAATACTACCCAGATCTCTCAGTCAATAAAATCTACGCCTCAGCAATGGTTGGCCTAGGTCTAACCGCCTTTTTAGTTTGGATCACCGAGTATTACACCGGTACTGACTACGCTCCAGTGCGTCACATTGCAGCCGCCTCTACCACAGGGCATGCAACGAATATGATCGCCGGTTTAGGCGTATCGATGCGCTCAACCGCATGGCCGGTATTGGCTGTGTGTGTGGCTATTTTCCTGTCATACAAATTCGCAGGTCTTTATGGTATTGCAGTCGCCGCGACCTCCATGTTATCGATGGCTGGCATTATCGTCGCGCTTGACGCGTACGGCCCAATCACCGACAACGCTGGTGGTATTGCGGAGATGGCTGAGTTGCCAAAGTCTGTACGCGACGTAACCGACCCCTTGGATGCAGTAGGAAACACCACCAAGGCAGTGACCAAAGGCTACGCCATTGGCTCTGCTGGCCTAGCTGCATTAGTCTTGTTTGCCGACTACACCCATAAAATTGCTGAGTCTGGCCGCGTTATAAACTTTGATCTATCCAACCCTGCAGTCATCATCGGTTTGTTTATTGGTGGCTTGATTCCTTACTTGTTCGGCGCTATGGCAATGGAAGCAGTTGGCCGTGCTGCTGGCTCAGTCGTGGTTGAAGTGCGTCGCCAGTTCAAGGAAATCCCCGGCATCATGGATGGCACTGCCAAACCTGACTACTCACTTGCAGTTGACATGCTGACCAAAGCTGCCATTAAAGAAATGATTGTGCCATCTTTGCTACCGGTGCTTGCACCTGTTGCAGTGGCATTAATCGTTGGCGCGCTTATGGGTAAAGATGCCGGTGCACAAGCCTTGGGCGGTATGCTGATGGGCACTATAGTCACTGGTTTGTTTGTGGCAATTTCCATGTGTACTGGTGGTGGCGCTTGGGATAATGCCAAGAAATATATCGAAGATGGCCATCACGGTGGCAAGGGCTCTGATGCACACAAAGCTGCTGTCACTGGTGACACGGTTGGTGATCCTTACAAAGACACCGCAGGCCCCGCTGTGAATCCGTTGATCAAGATTATCAACATTGTTGCCTTGTTGATTATTCCTCTGATCTAAACAACGCCTAGTCGTTGTAGGCACTGCACCAAAGCAAACGACCAGGATTTCCTGGTCGTTTTTTTATGTGCTATGCATGTGTAATATCTACACTTGTAATTTAAGCTTCTGAGGCATGACTACGCACATCACCAACCGTACATCAAACGCCTTAAACCCGCTTCATCCAACCCGGCAATATCTCAATCCGTTTCACCCATGCTGCCACCGCTGGATAGGGGTCATGCGGGAAACCACCCTCCGGAGATACAGAGGTGTAGCAATAACATGCCAAGTCGGCAATCGTTAATCGGTCACAGACCAACCAATCATGGGTTTGCAAACGGCCTTCTAAAACAGCCAAACCACGCCGCGCGTATTGTGCATATTCCTCGTAATCTCCAATGCTACGAATCCCAATTTTTAGACCACGCGCCCACTGGATGCCGTAATGTAATTCGTTGTTTGATAAAGCCAACCACAGTTGAATCTCAGCCAAGCCTGCAGCATCGGTTGGCAACCAAGTCTCCCCACCGTATTTGCGAGCCAGGTAGACTAGGCAAGCTGTTGAATCCCAAAACACATGCTCACCATCGACCAGAACCGGTACTTGACCACGTGGGTTGAGCTTGAGAAATTGCGGAGTCTTCTGCCCCCCAGTCGCGGGGTCAAGAACAATTAACTCAACAGGCAATTTGAGCATTGATAATAATAGACGCACTTTCCAAGCATTGCCCGAGGTTGAACTGATATACAGTTGCATGATCGACTCCTGAGAATTAGGTGAGAATACGAGCGCCGCATTGTAATATGAGAACACTACTCACAACGATACTGTTTCGCCCATAACAACACATTCACCAGCTTCGTTTAGCAAGTTAATTTAGCCAATAAAATCAGAAGGTTACATTAGTAATTCAGCACCTACCCCAGCCACAAGACAGAGCATCACGCCGCGCATTGATTCAAGCATTTGTGTATCATTGGGCAAATGGGGCACAACAGCCAATATAATGCCCCCATTAAATATGGCCGCTTATCATTATTGAGCACCGTTCCACACTGTTTCATTTAGCAAACCATCGATTTAACTCCCTACCGTTGAAAGAAATGATTATGAAAAAATATAAAATCTTGATCCTCGGCGCCTCCTACGGCTCCTTACTCGCCACCAAACTGCTGCTCGCTGGTCACACGGTCAAGATGATTTGCTTGCCAGCTGAGGCTGACCTGTTCAACGCTGAAGGGGCGATTGTGCGTATGCCGATCAAAGGTCGCGAAGGCTTGGTCGAGATTCACTCCAAAAATCTACCTGGAGAACTCTCTGCAGGCGGCCCAGACTCAGCGAACCCAGCTGACTACGACCTAATCGCATTAGCGATGCAAGAGCCACAATATCGCTCACCAGGCGTGCGCGAGTTGCTCGATCAAGTAGCACGCTCTAAAGTACCCTGCATGTCCATCATGAACATGCCACCGCTGCCCTACCTGAAGCGGATTCCTGGCCTCAATGCAGATGGTTGCCGTGATTGCTTTACCGATGCTTCGGTGTGGGATAGCTTCGATCCCAAGACCCTCACCTTATGCAGCCCCGACCCCCAAGCATTTCGCCCACCAGAAGAGAAAGTCAATGTTTTGCAAGTGCGCTTACCAACCAACTTCAAAGCGGCGCGCTTTGACTCAGACGCACACACCGCGATACTGCGCCAACTCGAGGCTGATATTGATGCAATCCGCTTTGATCCGGGTGATGGCCATCTGATTGAGCTTCCCGTCAAACTCAAAGTGCACGATTCAGTCTTTGTACCACTAGCCAAGTGGGCGATGCTAATTGCTGGTAACTATCGATGCGTACAAAAAGATGAAATGCGTCCGATTAAAGATGCAGTGCATAGCGACTTAGAGGCGTCGCGCGCTGTCTACAATTGGGTAGTAAAGCTCTGCACCCTTATTGGTGCCAGCGAAAAAGACATGGTGCCGTTTGAAAAATACGCAAACGCTGCACTCTCGCTCGGCAGCCCCTCTTCAGCTGCCCGTGCACTAGCTGCAGGCGCACCCAATATCGAGCGTGTAGACCGTTTAGTCAAAACTGTTGCCGCACAAAAGAACATGCACTTAGATGTAGTCGATCAAACGGTAGCATTGGTCGATGGATGGCTGGAGAAGAATCGGAAAAAAGCTTAATCTCAAAAGCATCCTACTTGATTCGGCAAAGCGTCTAATCAGTTCAAAAAAAACGGCAGATCTCTCTGCCGTTTTTTTATACAAATTCTGGTGATTATGAATTAAACAAATCAGTCAAATAACGTTAAACAATCATCTTTAACACAACACTGCGAACATTACGCTCTATAGTCGAGACGACTCGCTCAGCGCTTGCACATGCTGAGGCACCACATGACTGGGGACTTTAACTCCCGAACCTATAAAAAATCCTTGCGCATTGGCAATGCCCAGATCTCGCAAAATACAAAAATCAGCAGCAGTCTCTACACCCTCTGCAATCAAGGGCGACTCACACCCCTCAGCAATTTGCTGCAAACTGCGTAAGAAATGCCGCTTAACTGGACTCTCACTGACCCCTTGCACTAAATGCATATCAACTTTAACAAAGTCTGGGCGCAACTCAGACCACAATTGCAATGATGAAAAACCTTCTCCTAAATCATCAAGGGCGACTCGAAAACCGGCATCACGCAACGGTTGTAAACGCGTGCGAAATAATTGACGATCGAGAATCGATTGAGTTTCAGTAATTTCAATAGTGATTTGAGACAAATCAAAGCCACAACTCTTCATGAATTGCGAAGCTTTGCAAAAGTCGGCATAACCTTCAATCAACGCTTGTGGCATTAAGTTAATAAACAAGCGTTGACTCAAACCAGATTGCGCATAATATTCCACAATCTTATGTACACAGAGCATATTAAACTCTGCCAACAGTCCAGCAGACCTTGCAACTCTAAATAATTGTTCTGGAGTGTGTAACTGTGATTGCTCTGGACCTCGGATTAACCCTTCAAATGCAACAATTGCGCCTGTGTGCATCTCGAGTATGGGTTGAAATACAGGATATACCGCACCCACTTTGAGTATCCAACACAGAACTTCAATCTCATGGAGTCGATTGTTTTGTCGGGATTGCAAACCTTTAGCAAATCGTACCCAATGCGCGTCCACATCGCCGCCCATGGATAATGTAGAGTCATTTATCGATTGATTGTCTTTAATTACCACCGACACCCCAAATTGCTATAGCTAGCTTAAAGCGAATAAAGGTCACAACACTAACACGACTCTTACGATTCCCCAATACGAGATTACATGAAGCCAAATCACCCACCGCAGAAAAAAATGACAAGTATCGATAAAATAGTAAACAAAATGTTAAAATTTAAAATAATGATACGTCAGGCGGTTTAATTTATTAAATCTAGCGTCTTATACGATTTGATTAGCCCGCATAGCTTGGGAATAAGCCGTGCGATGGGTTGTTCGCTCTAGATAACGGTGCAGTATATCGGGTAATTCGATCGAACGACGCAAAGCGCCATTTAAACAACTAGTGAGTAGAATATCTGCGCCGCTAAAGCGCGCGCCCAATACGTATGGCCCCAGTTGATCAAGGCGTTTTGCTGCTGCGTTCGCTTGTTTTTGGAACCCCTCGCGGGCTGTGCGAATCGCCTGCTCGGCCTCGCCATAAATATTAGATAAATCACCATGCTTACGGATCACATATAGCGTATGCGCATCGAGCTCCATCATCACAAAGAAACACCACTGATCATAGAGTGCGCGTTGCTGAGGATCGGTTGGTGGCGCTAAATCAAAAGCTTGTCCATATCGAGTTGCTACATAATTCACAATCGCCGCGCTCTCACTGAGCGTGAAATAACCATCCTGAAACGTTGGAATTTTCTGACTGGGATTAATGTGCGAATATTGATCCGTGCTAGTTTCTCCCGACCGCGAGGTCATCGGACGGGTCACATAATCCAGCTCTAATTCTGCCAATATCCAGTGAGCGCGCAATGTTCGCGAAGTGCCCACACCCCATAAGATACGCTGACCAGACTGTTCCACTGCCCCCCCTAAATTTTATTGATTTAATTTTTCAGTTGAATAATTACGGCTTATTGACCTTCGGACCCTATCCGCTGAGTGCATTGTTGCCGTGCGGCCCTGTTGCTTAGCCCCTTAGCGCTAAGCCCCTTGTTGCTTTGCCACTTAATCGCTTAATCAATCAATACTCAACACCCAACACTTTATTGATCACATATTGAACTTTATAGCGTTTATTTTTCATAGTAAGCAATACAGTGCGCGTAAGCTAGCGCTAGTCCATAAATGGTCGCATAATTGTTATTCTTGAGGTTAGTGCTATTTAAAAAATAAATAACCATTTCAATCAGTTAAAATAAAATTAAGGCTGAGGAGCCCTCATGTTGCTAATCTTAAAATTCGCCAGTCTATTTAGTCTGCTATTAGTCAGTCTCCTTCCACAGACCTTTACAGCTTCAGCTCAAGACAAATTTCCATCTCGCCCTATTCGCTTGGTTGTGCCTTATCCACCAGGCGGCGGAGGAGACTATACAGGGCGTGAGATCGCCAATAAACTGACCGATGCTTGGAAGCAACAAGTTGTGGTCGATAATCGACCCGGTGCAGGCACTGTGATTGCCCATGCTATTGTCGCGAAGTCGATACCGGATGGGTATACCTTAGGGATTGGGTCTGCGGCCGGAATGGTGATGCATACGGTATTAGGTACTAAGTTGCCATACCTATCACCCAAAGACTTTACTAGCATCGGGCAAATTGTCAGCTTGCCTTTTATTGTAGCCACAAGTATTTCACTCCCGGCCAATAATATTCGTGAACTTATTGCATTAGCAAAAGCACAACCTGGAAAAATCAATTTCGCATCACCCGGCACAGGCACGCCCAATCATCTGGGCGGAGAGATGCTCAAAATGATGGCAAACATTAGTATTGTCCATATCCCGTACAAAGGCGCAGGAATAGCGATACTCGATCTCACCAGTGGCGCAGTGCAGTTAATATTCACTACAGTCCCTGCAGTACTTCCACTGATCCGCGCTGGTCGTATCAAGGCAATTGCTGCGGCGACCGCCGAACGCTTCCGCGGTATGCCTGAGCTACCCACCATTGCAGAAGTATTACCCGGCTTTGATTGCTCCAGCTGGTATTCATTGATTGGCCCTACAGGCATGGCAAAACCCCTAGTTACCCGTATGAATACTGATTTAAATCAAATCCTTGCCAACCCTGATTTCGTACAGCACTTAATGATCGGTGGGGTAGAAGCTAAACCCAGTACCCCAGAGGCGCTACAAACCCTGATTATTACCGAACAGAAACGCTGGGAAAAAGTGATCAAAACTGCAGGCATCAGCAGCGATGTGATGCGTTAATGTGGAATGGAGACTTAAAATTATTCACATTGTGGTTTAAATCAACACTTCAGGATTGATTGATTGATTAATATTCATCGAATTGTCTTTTATAATCAGTGATTATGCTGTTTCAAAAACGTATACTGACCAGACTGCGCACAGTATTGTTTTAAAAATTTTTTTATATTTTGATTAATTGCGCAATTGCTAAGGAGAAAAAATGCATCTCAAAGGAAAATCTGCCGTTGTCACTGGTGCGGGACGTGGCATTGGTCGCGCCATCGCTCTACTACTTGCACAAGAAGGGGCGAGCGTTATTGTTGTTGATCCTGGCGTTGGCCGCAGCGGCGAGCCCACTGAAGAGCGTCCAGCAGATGATGTGGTTTCTGAGATTGTAGCCGCAGGCGGCAAAGCGCAAGCGAACTATGATTCCGTATCTGACTATCTCAAAGCAGGCTTAATGATTAAGCAATGCGTAGACGCCTATGGCAAGATTGATATCTTAGTCAATGTCGCCGGCAACTTACGCGAGCGCATGATTTGGAATATGTCAGAAGATGACTTCGACTCCGTAGTCTCTGTGCATCTAAAAGGTCACTGGAATCTCTGCCACCACGCCGTGAAGTATATGCGTCAAGCAGGTTATGGCCGCATCATTAACTTCTCATCCGATGCCTTTAAAGGTTCAGTCGGTCAGTGTAACTACAGCGCCTCTAAGGCTGGCATCATTGCACTGACACGCTCAATTGCGAAAGAGACGTATAAAAACGGTATTACTGCAAATGCTATTTGCCCTTCTGCAGATACTCGCATGACCTTAACCGACACCGTTAAAGAGAACAGACGCAGAAAATTTGAGGCTGGTCTGTTAACCAAGGAACAATATGCGCTAACCCTAGTGCATCGCGGTCCTGAATACATTGCACCTATGGTCGCTTACTTAGCAACTGACGAAGCCGACACCGTTAACGGCCAAGTGTTCCACGTTGAGCGCGGTCGCATTAATACCTATCACTTTGGCGAAGAATACAAATTCTTACATAAAGGTGATGATGGCATGTTTACTGTAGATGAACTTATTGAAACCGTACCTGCTTCTCTCATGAGTGGTATCGTGCCAGTTGCTCCAATCGTCAAAATGGCAGATGCTGTCAGCTCTAACGCCGCCAAGAAAGAAAGTGCTAATTAATAGCTACTTGCGTTCATAAAAAAAGGTATCGGCTCGCCGATCCCTTTTTTTATGATGTAGTAGATACTTGCCAAGTAGATCAAACAAATTTCAAAACTACATTGATCTACAAGCTAATACACTAGTTTTATATTTGCAGCCTTCACCACCTTAGAAAACTTATCCATATCTGATTTAATATGCGCAGCAAACTGATCCGAGTCACCTGTCCATGGCTCTATACCCTGTGCATTTAACTTCTCTTTTACATCGGGCAATGTTTGTAATCGAGCAATCTCAGTAGACCATTTAGTAACAATTGATTTAGGTGTTCCCGCAGGTGCCAACAAACCAAACCAATTAGTAGACTCAAAGTTAGGCATCCCTAGTTCGGCAAATGTAGCTACATCAGGCAGTCCATGAAAACGATTTTTACCCGAGATCGCAATGCCTTTTAATTTTCCCGACTTAATATGCGACTGCACATTAGTGGGGTGAATAAAGCTGAACTGAACTTCACCAGAAATTAGTGCAACTACTGAGGGTGCCCCCCCCTTAAATGGCACATGCGTAGTTTTAATGCCGGTTTGCAAATTAAATAGTTCAGCTGATAAATGACCCAGACCACCAGCACCAGAAGTCGAATAGTTTAAAGCATTAGGCTTAGACTTTGCATAAGCAATAAATTCTTTTAAATTATTCGCAGGCACTTCCGCATTAATCGCCAACATATACTCGCCGATACCTAGACTTGCAACTGGCACAAAATCTTTTAACGTGTCATAGGGCAACTTGGTTAATAAGGGATTGATTGCGTGAGTATTTAAAATCAATAAAAAAGTGTAGCCATCTGGAGCAGCACGCACCAGGGCCTCAGAGGCAATAATCGTATTACCACCCGGCTTAAAATCATAAATGATTTGATGCCCCCACTTTTCAACTATTTTCTGACCATAGATGCGCGCCACAATATCACTGCTCGCACCAGGTGCATACGCCAAAATAACTCGAATCGCCCTGCTAGGGTAATCCTGCTGTGCAAAAGCCGACTGCGGAAATAGAACGCATTGACTGTAAACAACGCAAGCTAAAAAGAATTTACAGATTAAATACAGAGTGGATTTCATAAAGAGTCCTTAAGGAGTGCCTGATAACGACTACCACCAGAATCTACTATTGGAAAAAACCACTGGAAATAGTTAAAAAAAGAGATCCTATTTCCTCAACAGTTCAATTAAATTGAATAATTACAATGAATAAGCACAATACAAAGCAAAAGATCTGAGTGCAAAAAGTCTACAATCATTTTTTCGCACTCAGATCAAAACCAATACTACAATGTTGATTACTCCTCTGCGGGCAAATACCCACTAGGCACTAGGCATGAGCCGCCACCCACTGCAGTGGTGTCACCTTTTTGATTGGTTCCGGTCACTTCAACAGTCACCCGACAACCATTCGCCTCTTTTGACATGCCAGTAATTTTTCCACTAAAAGTGACGCTATCACCTGGGCGAACTGGCCGCAAAAAACGCATATCAACCGTACCGCCTCGATTATAAATTTCCGCACCAAAAAAACGACGAAGTAATTCTGTCGTAAAGGTTAATGACATTCGACCAGAAGCAACAGTACCCTTTGTGCCTAAAGTCGAACGTGCAGTCTCAACATCTGTGAATTGACTAGGCCCTTTGGCGCCACCGCTGCTCTCAAAGTGATTAATTGCTTCCTGCGTCATATGCTTAGTGAGCGGAGCGAGCTCATCACCAATCTTATACATGCGTTTATTTATTGCCATTTTTTACCAACCTCCGAAGGCTGTTTCAATTCATGCGTAATCACTCGATCCAATAAGCGACCATCCTCATCTACCGATACTGCTTCAGTAACGATATAGTTCTTGCCGCGACGCGCATACTTATCTGCAATCCACGCATGAACCACAATTCGCTTACCCGCAACAGGTGGGTTATAAAAATGAAATGAGCAACGCGCATTAACTGAACCATCATCACGATAAACCAAATGATATGGTCTGACATCAACCTTTTGAGAAATGGTCGGGAAAGCGGCTTCCGGATCCATGACACCAAGACGAAACTCGTCCATCATCTCTTGTGTTAAAACATAATCGAGCGTGGGTAGCTGCTCCCCAATAACAAGCTCATCCCAATTTAGCAACTTACGGTGATCTGGCCCCTCTGCATGCGACATATAAATCTCCTATTGTGGAACTAATGCGATCTACGAACACTTTCTAAATAATACACTATTCGACGCTACTTGGTGATTGACTATGAACCTGACACCCCAAATAATGGAATTATAAAAAAATAAAAATCAGAATCCATTTAGAAATCTCGGTAAAATCATCATAAACTAGGCTGAAATCTCATATAGCGAAACTCGCAATCTCATTGCGCTATTTAACCTTATCGAACGCTTCTACAAAAAGGCCTGGCATCGACATGAATAAAACACTGACCGAGCAACTCACTGACCATATCTTAAATATTGAATATGCCCAATTACCTGAGCAGGCTATTGAGATGGCCAAGCAAGTAGCCCTAGATGGGTTTGCGGTCATGCTTGCTGGCGCTACAGAACCCTTAGGTGTTGGCCGAATTTCCATTGAATACACGCGCGAAATGGGTGGACATCCACAATCCACAGTGATTGCCGGTGGCTTCAAAACATCTATGCAAAATGCGGCCTATGTCAACGGCACTATGGCGCATGCACTCGATTACGATAACACTTGGTATCCACTTAATCATCCCACCTCACCAACACTACCTGCAATTTTAGCAATTGCCGAGCATTATCAATTAGATGGCAAAGCCATTATTGAAGCTATAGTCACAGCATTCGAGGTCCAAGGTCGCCTCAGATTGGCTGCTACTGGCATGACTACCGGATCGGGCTTTCATAAACCAGGCATGACCGGCACTTTTGGCGCCGTTGCGGCAGCCATCAAACTATTAAAACTAGACTCGACACAAGCATTAATGGCATTGGGTATCGCAGGCTCTAGGGCCGGTAGCATTTCAATTAACACCGGTTCAATGACCAAATCCTCTCACTCTGGTCACGCTGCTCGTATGGGCGTTGAATGCGGAATCCTAGCCAGCAAAGGCTGGACCGCCAGTGCAGACGTCTTTGGGAGCAAAGGATTTTTTGACACATTCATGGGCGATAATCAAAAACCACATCTATTAGTCGAAAACTTTGCCAATCCACTACGAATGATTGACCCTGGCGTAGGCTTTAAAAAACACCCGAGCAATTATTTCACGCACCGCCCAATTGATGGCGCATTAGCACTCCGGCAAGCCCATCAGATTACACTCCAGAACATCGAACAGGTTGAAATCATTTTCCCGCGCTTTGAATATGTTAATCGACAATTTCCGAAAACAGGTCTGGATGGCAAATTTAGCGTTCAATACACAACTTTGATCGCGCTGCTAGATGGTGAAATTACCATCGACTCTTTCAACAATGAGCGACGCTATGCAAGCGATGTCAGCGCCTTGCTACCCCATGTGCATCTAATCTTTGATGATGCTATACCTACTGATTTTGATGCCATGCATTGCACAGTAACTGTGACTTTAAAAAACGGTGAAAAACATAGTCAAAAAATTGATAAACTATCAGGATGGATTGGTTCGCCACTGAGTCGGGATCAACGCATTAAAAAATTTAATCTTTGCGCTCACCGGGTACTCAGCCAATCAAATGCCAATCAAATGATTAGTTATATTGAACGTCTAGATACACTGGACAATATTAATGATTTAATGGCTTTAGCACGCAACTAACTATTCGGCACGGGCTCCAGAACTACGAATAATTTTTCCCCATTTTTCGATTTCATTTCTGATTCGTCGGTCAAGATCAGCTGCAGAGCCCGACTGTAATTCCGCGCCTTGTGTCAGTAACTTCTCTCTAACCTCCGGGCTATTGAGTATGCGCCGAACATCAACATTGAGCTTAGCAATAATCTGCTCTGCAGTTTTAGTGGGGGCTAACAGGGCAAACCAAGCAGCAGATTCGTAGCCTGGCATCCCAGACTCATCAATAGTCGGTAACTCAGGTACGATCTTAGAGCGTTGCGCACTAGTTACTGCCAAGGCTTTGAGACGATTTGTCTTAATATAAGGCAATGTAGATGGGATGACGCCAATCATTAAAGAGACATGGCCGCTCACAATATCCACTAACGCTGGTGAAGTGCCTTTATAAGGGATATGCGTAAATCGCGTGCCCGATAAATGTGCTAATAACTCTACTGCCAAATGCGAAGCACTACCAATGCCTGCAGAGGAGTAAGTCAAAGGCTGATCTCGGCGGCGCTTCGACAATGCTAAGAGCTCTTTGATAGAACTCACCGGTACAGCAGGATGCACAACAACAATACTCGGAATCACTGCAATCAAACTGATTGAAGCAAAATCATTCAATGTATCGTAGGGCATTTTTTGATACAAACTCGGATTAGTCACATGCGAGGTGAAGGCCATCAACAAGGTATAACCATCTGGTGCAGATCTAGCAACATAATCACTACCAATAATACCGCCGCCGCCAGCCCGATTCTCTACAATGACTTGCTGAGAATAAATATCGGTTAATTTAACCGAAATCTGCCGCGCTAATAAATCAGTACCGCCGCCGGGTGTTGCTGGAACAATAATTCGAATCCCCCGAGAAGGATAAGACTGAGCGCAACAGTAAGTAACCATCAACAATAAAAATACGCCAATCCATCCACGAGCTATATTCATACCTCCTCCTAGTACTCATATTTTTATAGTCACCACAAAGTTAATCAGGGCGTATCCCTGCTTTTTTTAATATTTTTCCCCATTTAGCAATCTCAAGAATGACATATTGATTAAATTCACGACTACCACTACCAATAGCGTCAGCACCTTCACGTGAAAATAAATCCTTGACCTCTTGTGAAGCAACAGCTTGATTCACCGCAACATTTAATCGATTAATCGTAGCTTGCATTAACTGAGATGGCCCCATGACCCCAATCCAAGAGTTCATTTCAAATCCTGGCAAACCCGACTCAGCAACTGTCGGAAGGTCCGGAGCAGCTCTTGATCTAAATTGACTTGTCACACCCAAGGCCCGTAATTTGTTCACACGCACTTGTGGTAATGCCGTAGGCAGCGATGCAAACATCAGTTGCACCTCTCCAGATAACAACGCAGTCATTGCTAAGGCTGCGCCGCGATAAGGAATATGAACGAGCTCAATATTTGCTAAATTTTTAAATAATTCAGCAGCTAAATGCGTAGATGAACCATTACCAGCAGATCCATACTGCAGCGGTTTAGCCCGCGCCTTAGACTGCGCGATAAGTTCAGTAACCGAATAAATAGGAACTGCGGGATTTACAACTAAGGCATTCGCCAGCACTGCCACTTGCGAGATACCGGAAAAGTCACTGACCGGATTAAACGAAAGTTTCTCGGTCATTACAGGGCTTACAGCAAAGGCGATATTATTTATCAATAAAGTATGGCCATCAGGAATTGACTTTGCAACAATCTCAGAGGCAATATTGGTAGCAGCACCTGGTCGATTATCAACAATACACTGCTGACCTAATACTGCACTCATTTTACCCGCAATCGCTCTAGCAAAAAAATCTACACCGCCACCAGCTGGATAACCAACAACCAAACGAATCGGCCGCCCATTGACTGGCACAGCCGAAGAAGCCCCATATAAGGGAGCACATAAGATGAAATGAAGGACGCTTAACGTTCCCAGCGATTTGATTAAATATTGTTTATTGAACGAAGCGTACATATCGGTCTTTTTAAGAGTTTGATAAGGGGTTGGAATAGTTATAGTTTTAATAATACTGCTACGCTTCAATTACAATATCATGATTCCAGACAAAACATCTATCAGATATTTAGATGGCATTGCTCATCACCTAATGCCATTTGTTTACATACACTGTAAGGGTTTACACTCAGTATCCTATGATGACACCTCAACATAACAGCACAACACCACGTTTGACCACTTTATGGGCGCTGCTGGCTCGCGCTGCTCAGCAACGCCCCGAAGCAATCGCATTCATTGAAAACGATCAACAACTCAGCTATCAAGCACTTCTCCAATGGAGCTTGCAACTGAGCGCTGGACTGCAGACCTGCGGCTTACAACGTGGCGACCGAGTCGCAATTTGGTTGCCCAATATTACATTGTGGATTGCCCTGCAATTTGCCTGCGCCAGAATAGGCGTTGCTGTAGTTGCAATTAACACCCGTTTTAAAGCCGTAGAGTTGGGTGACCTCTTAGCACGCTCAGGTGCGCAGGTACTTGTCTGCTGGCCACAATTTAAAAATATTGATGTAATGGGCATACTCAATGAAATAGAGCCCTCATGCTTAATGGATTTAAAAACAATTGTCATGCATCAATATGCAAGTCTAAGCCCTAGGGTGCTATCTAAACAATATACAAATGTCAACATTATTGATAGTGAGCAACTTCTTAGACTTGGCACACAGAGCAATGCTTCAGGAGAAGCCCAAGACGGCTGCGTCATGTTCACGACTTCAGGCACGACCAGTCGACCCAAATTAGTACTGCATACCCAATCGTCAATTGCAATCCATGCGCAAGATACTATTGAAACACTCGAATACAATGCTCTAGATACCGTAATACAAGTTGTGACACCACTATCTGGTGTTTCTGGGCATGGCATGCCAATAGCCGCAATAGCCGCACAACGAACTTGCGTATTATTACCAACATTTGATGCAGAACAGAGCATCAAACTCATTAATAGCTATGCTGTTACTCATATTCACGCAAACCATGAAATCATTAGGCGATGGACAAGTCTGCTCTGTCACAATCAGGGCTTGCCATCATTACGGCGGGTAAACTGTGGCTCAGGTATTGCCCAAGTCAGACCTTTAGCACAAGCACATGAGATAACCTTGCAGTCGATTTATGGCTCGAGCGAGATGCAAGCCAGATTTTCTAGGCAATCCCCTGACGATGACCCATTACACATGAATGACGCAGGCGGCGTACCCATTTCTCAAAGGGCGCAAGCGCGATGTGTTGATTTTAATACTGGTGAAATTACGCCGCAGGGTGAAATTGGCGAATTACAATTTCAAGGACCCAGCCAAATGCTTGAATATTTTGGTGACAAAGCCGCTACACAAAACGCTTTTACACCTGATGGATTCATCCGCAGCGGAGACTGTGGATTCATGCGTGAGAATGGCGGATTTGTTTTTAAATCTCGCATGGGCGACATTCTAAAGATATCGGGCTACATGACCAGCCCTGCCGAAATTGAAGCACTGATCATGACTACCCCCCTAATTACGCAATGTCAGGTGGTTGGCGTAGACACCGAAAAAGGTATGCGCACATTTGCGTTTGTGACTAGCACAGGTCCATTAGATGAAGCAAAATTAATTCATCATTGTAAACAACGCATGGCTAGCTACAAAGTGCCGGTGCGTATTATCGTGATTAATGAATTCCCCATGACTGTTGGTGCTAATGCTCCTAAAGTGCAGAAAGTTAAATTACGTGAAATAGCGCAAACAATAATGACAACTAGCAAAATCAATAATCAATAATCAATAATGCTGAAAGTTATACTAGCCTATCTTAAAAAAATTACTTCACACACAAGATAAACATTAAATGAAAATTTTTCGCACATTCATACCAAAAATAATCACACTCATTGTAGTGAGTATTTTTCTTCTGGGATATCAAATCGTATATGCTCAAGACAAAACTACCGCAGACCAATATCCGAATCGCCCGATTCGCTTTATTGTGCCTTACGCACCGGGAGGGCCTACTGATGTATTGGCAAGACTCATCGCACAAAAGCTCAGTGAACGTTGGGGCCAAGCCGTTGTAGTTGATAACAGACCAGGGGCAAATGGCAGCATTGCAGCAGAAATCATTAGCAAATCATCTGGTGACGGTCATCTATTATTTTTAGGCAACACCAGCATCTTAACCATTAACCCTGCGTTATATAAAAAATTGCCTTACGATCCCGACCGTCACTTCCAGCCAGTTAATCTCACGGTAACTGCACCATTGATTTTAGTGGTCCATCCCTCTACTGGTTTACGCACGATTCGTGATCTGGTGCAATTGGCAAGGACTAATCGTGGAACCCTGACCTACGCTTCATCTGGCACTGGCGGGGTGGCCCATTTATCTGGAGCATTAATCGAGTATCTAGGGAAAATTCGCCTCATCCATGTTCCTTACAAGGGCGCTGCACCTGGCACTACAGATTTAATTGCAGGTCATGTTGCCATGGCGTTCGCCAGCGCAGTATCAGTCACGCCCTATGTAAAATCGAATCGACTACGGGCAATTGCAGTCACAACACCCAAGCGCATTCAATCACTTGCCGATATTCCATCTATCGCTGAGACCATACCAGGATATGATGTCAGCCCGTGGTATGGGGTGATGGTTCCCGCCAATACTCCAATGGCTATTGTTCAGAAACTGCATGCCGAAATTGACCGGATTGTCACCACGCCTGAAATCTCACAACGCCTAGCTCAGGATGGTGGCACAGTAGTCAGCCTGGGGCCTGATGAGTTTTCAAAAGTGATCACTGCTGAACGTGCCAAGTGGTTGCGCGTAGTGAAAGCCGCTGATATCAAAGCGGATTGATTACTATCAATAGTACTTTATAGCATTTACAAGTAATATTACCTTGAAATATTTACTCAAGCTGAATTTGAATTTCTTTTTGCACCTGAAAGAATCGCTTAGACTCTTGCTGAATTAAATCTTGCAACGCTTCAGGTGTGCCAAATACAAGCTCATATCCTAAAGCCTCTAACCGCTCTCGAGTATCCGGCGTTTTTAATACTGTCACGATTTCCTGATTGAGTCGGTGAATAATGGGCCTTGCAGTTCTAGAACGCGTAACCACACTAAACCAAGTGCCCGATCTAAACCCAGGAAAACCTGCTTCAGCCACTGTAGGTATATCTGGATAGGCAATCATTCGACGGTCAGCGGCAAAAGCGATTAACTTTAATTTCCCATTTTTAACAAACGGCGCTACTGACGATAATCCAGTAAACGTAAAATGAACCTGTCCTGACATCAAATCAACAATAGTAGGCGCGTTCCCTTTGTACGGAACATGGGTCATTTTTACTCCTGCCATCAACCCTAATAACGCACCTCCAAAATGCGCAGTAGAGCCATTTCCTGTAGAGGCATATGATAATTGATTAGGCTTTACGCGTGCTAATGCAATTAATTCTTGGACAGTATTTGCAGCAAGGCTAGCCCCAGCTACTAAAAAATATGAGTGCGCGCTAATTTGTGTAACAGGCGCGAAATCGCGCGCAACATCGTAAGGGAGCTGTCGATATAGATGAGGGTTTATTGATAGTGTCGATGATGTTCCCAGTAACATGGTGTATCCATCAGCGGCTGCACGCGCTGCAAGCTCACTGCCAACAATGGTATTCGCACCTGGTCGATTATCAACCACTACCGGCTTACCAATATTTTCACTCATGCGTTGAGCAACGATTCTAGCAATAATATCCGTTGTGCCGCCTGGTGGATACGGCACAATAAACCGAATCGGTCGACTCGGGTAAGATTGTGCTGCCACTTCAACCCTAAAATTAGCTTGTAGTGTGACTAGACCCATCACAACATATAACAATGATTTGCGAAACATATCCCTCCTCACAATACATTTATTTTCATTTATGTACATTTATTTCAATGTATTTAATTATTGATTTAATTATTGCTTTAATTTTGACAGCTCATGCATTGCTAAGCTACTGAGCAATAGGCCGAACCAATCGTTGCTATAAATTGGAATGAACTCATAGGGCGCATGCACATCTACCATGAATTACCTATTGGCAACATAATATCAGGATTACTGAGCTAACCAGTTTATTTGAGAGTCATACAAGCATGCTATGATTACCCAAAAAATGGAGGGGCGCTCAATGCAATATCAATATATCAAAGTTGAAGTGAACGAGTACGTGGCGATCGTTACTATGGATCGTCCACCCGTTAACGCTCAAAATACCCAATTTCGTCAAGAAATCATGCATATTTTTGATGGATTCAATGATCGTGATGATGTCCGTGTTGCAATCCTCACTGGCGCTGGGCGGACCTTTTCAGCTGGTGCGGATATTAAGGAGCGCATTGGCATTGTGACGCAACCTGGAGACTATTGGCGTCACAATCGAACTGCGCGTGAATATACCAACTGTATCCGCGAATGCCAGATTCCGGTCATTGCTGCAGTCAATGGCGCGGCACTGGGTGCTGGATTTGGATTAATGGCGGCTTGCGATATGATGATGGCCTCTGATCGCGCAGTATTTGGCATGCCCGAAATTGATGTTGGTCTTGCTGGCGGTGCAGCAATGCTTCATAAACTTTTAGGTAAATCCAGGGGTCGACGTATTGTATTTACAGGCGATCGATTTTCAGCCCAGGAAATGTATAGACTTGGCGTGATTGAATGCTGCGTTCCACAAGATCAATTAATGCCTGAAGCCATGCAAATGGCATGTAAGATTGCTGCTAAAAGCCCCACAGCTATCCGCCTAGCCAAGCAAGCATATAATGTGGTGAACACATGCCACAACGTGATGGCTATCGCTACGAACAGAATATTACTGAGCAACTCTCGCATACTGAGGACGCAAAAGAAGCACAACTGGCTTTTGCTGAAAAACGTAAACCTATATTCAAAGGTCGCTAAGATTGAACACTCATCGCCCCGTATACACACACGCTCAACTTAAGCGCTTATTTGATCCACAAAGTGTGGTGATTTTTGGTGCATCCCCCAACCCACAATCCTTTGGGGCAAGAACAATCGCCAATATGGCGCATTATCGCGGTCAAATTTTTCGCATTAATCCAAATTATCAACAAGTTGACGAGGATACTTACTACCCTAATTTAGCATCATTACCGGTAACGCCCGATTGCGCGGTATTTGCAATTCCTCGCGCCGGCATTGAGCCTGCATTACTGGAATGCGCAAATGCAGGTATTGGCGGTGCAGTGATCTTTGCCTCGGGCTACACAGAAACGGGGGATGCTGAACACACTAAAAGCCAGCAGCGTATCAGCGCGATCGCCAGAGAAAGCGGTATAAAAATCATTGGCCCTAATTGCTTAGGTTTTATTAACTTCATATCCGGGGCAATGACTTCTTTTGCATCCGGTGAAATGATCATGAACCAGCCGCGAGGCCCAGGTATTGGTGTGGTCAGTCAGTCTGGCGCATTAGGTTTTTCATTGGGTCAGGCCGAACGTCGCGGCATAAATCTTAGTCACGTACTTACTTTCGGCAATGGCGCTGATGTCAACATTGCAGACGAAATTGCTTTTCTAGCTGGGGATCCAAACTGTGCCGCAATTGCTTGTCTATTTGAAGGTATGCAAAATCCCAAACAGTTACTAGAGGCCGGTGAGTTAGCTTGGAAAGCGAATAAACCTGTGGTCATCTGTAAACTTGGTATTGGCAAAGATGCAGCAACCGCAGCACTCTCGCACACTGGTTCTCTTGCTGGATCAACTGAAGCTTACTGGGCACTATTTGAGCGCGCGGGTTTCATTGTCGTTCCCCATATTGAAAACTTACTAGAAACTGCATCCTTCTTTGCTAAAGTGGGCACACTTAAATCTACCGGTGTTGCTGCAATTGGTGGATCTGGTGGCGCACTCATAGCAGCAACCGATGCTGCCGAAAAATATGGCGTGCCAATGCCGCAACCCACAGAAGCAACCAAAGTTAAACTCAGACCATTTGTACCTGAGTATGGCGCACTACGTAATCCCTGCGACTTAACGGCAATGCTAACAAAAGACAATAGTATTGCGGGTAATGCTATAGAAGCAATGATCACTGGTGACACTTACGGTGCGATTGTAGTACCACATACCAGCTTAAGCCAAGGTAGCATCAAACGAGCACAGGGCATGAGTGCTGCTGGACAGCGCCTAGGTAAACCCGTGTGCTTAACCTACTCAGGCGGATGGATCAATGGTCCGGGCGTCACAGAAGCAGAACTTGATCCAAATTTACAATGCTTTCAATCTATTGACCGGTGCTATGCAACATTGGCGGCATGGCATAAACGCGAAGCACGTAGAAGCGCTGAGCAATCTGCAAAGCCACGCCCACATCATCGCATCTCATCAATCGATGCAGCCACTGATGCCAGCCAAAGGATTAAAGCATCATTGACAACATCTATTAGCGAGCGACACGCAAAAAGTATACTAGCCCTTTATGGAATACCGATTACGGAAGATTGTCTCACCCACTCTGCAGATGAAGCGGCAATTGCCGCACAGGCATGCGGTTTCCCAGTAGTATTGAAAATCGAATCATCGGATATTCAACATAAAACTGAGGTGGGCGGTATCCGACTGAATTTAAACGCCACCGATGCAGTCAAGACTGCTTATGATGAAATGATGGTGCAAGTCAAATCAGCCGCACCGAATGCCAAAATTGATGGTGTTCTAGTGCAAGCCATGCAGAAGCCTGGACTTGAAATCATGGTTGGCGTACGTATTGATCCGCTCTTTGGACCTTTGGTGATAGTCGGTCTCGGCGGCATCTTTGTTGAGCTGCTCAAAGATACCGCACTGGAACTTGCGCCAGTTACCTCTGAACAGGCGCTTAACATGCTCAACACCCTCAAAGGTCATACCTTATTTAAGGGGTATAGAGGGGCTGATTCTGTAGACTTAAGTGCCCTTGCCGATATTATTGTGAGATTATCTGAGTTTGCAAATGATCAACAGCAAATAATTAGCGAACTGGATGTTAATCCAATTATCTGCCGCGCAGATGGGCTCATTGCAGTCGATGCACTCATTGTGCGTCATTGATCATTTAAAGACATTAAGGCCGCTAAGCGCTTTTATAACGACTCATCCGGATCAATACAATAGTAAGCATAGGGAGCATGAGTCCAATTAGTGTTGCACTAATCAATAAAATCCCCAACTGACTGTAATCAGCCGGGGTAATGACCAAACCAGTCGCCTGATCTCTCACTTCACGAGTCACAGTATATAAATTATTCATATACTTTGTTCCTAATTGCGAAGCGGAAAGCGCTAAATTCGTGAATGAGGCCATCACCGCAAAAAAAGTTGCTTTTAGTTTCTCTGGAGCTGAATTAGCAATCCATGCCAGCATCGGTATCATCGCAATTTGGCCTAGCGGTGATTCTAACGCAGTATCAATTACCGCAATAAAGTGGGCGTTAACAATCCCATTCGTATGAGCGGAAGTCCATTCGTGTAAGCCATAAAACATACCTAAGGTTGGCAAAGACAAGATAGAACCCACAATTGTTAAAAAACCAACAATATAAGCAATCGATCGCTCAGCCATAAAACGTCTAAAAATAAACATACCCAATAAGGTTAAGGCACTAGAGATCAAAGATAATGAGGCAAGAAATTGCTGATCAAATTGCAAATGATCAATCATCCACCAGGTTGAACCTGAACCCGGGCCAGGCATCGCACGAAACACAAAGATTACAATAGCAGTACCCACTAATACATTCCGAGCGTCAGGGTCTAATTCTTTGGTGATACGAGAGATTAAAAAAACAACAATTGTCATTGATATCGCAAAAACCCACTCCTGGGCGTATGGAATTTCACTCAATCCAAGTGCTACTGAGACGAATGCAAATACCACCCCACCCCCAAGAATGAACCAATTAATGTCCGGTCTTTGGGCATGGTGTAGCGTGAGTGCATTAACTTCCTCCTGAGAGTAGCCCTGGATAATCAAGCGCTTACGCTCGCGATAAAATAAAATACTAGCCAACACCACACCTGCCACAGACAACGCTGGAATAATCAAAGCAAGTTCATAAATCCCTTGATAAGCACGCGCTTTTTCCAACTCAGACAACTGCGACACACCAGCCAGTAAGAATACATTAACACCCGAGACCAATAAACTACCCCCTATAATGGCAACGCGACCTAGGGTTTGCATCGTGGTGTGCATCAAGCGTCGAGCTTCCTCACCGAGTAGCAATCCAGCCTCATCATGACGAGGCACAGCCTCTACTGTCATAGCATCAGCAACGACATCTTGAACCACGTAGCCAATCGGGCTCAATAATGTCGTTAATACAAACCAAGCTTCAACAGACATAACTGCGGTCATTTGACGCTGATAGCCCAACAAACCAATCATAATTAATAGACTAACAGCAATTAAAAATGCGCCTATATAAACCAATATCGACTTCCAGCGCCACATCAAATCAACTAAATGACCTAACGGCATTTTGAGCACCCAAGGCAGTCCAGCCCAAAAACCAAGACCCGCCAAGAACTCTGCAGAAAGCCCAAGGCGCTCTTTCACAAAAAACATACCAACAATACTGGTAAGGCCGGCAACACCCGCAGCCACATAGACCATCAAAGGCGGCAAATAGGACAGTCGCATCTGCCGACCCAATTCAAAAATATTACGATCTAACCAATCTATCACAGCATGCATCCGCGTCCTCTATCCGTTAGTAATTTCATTGATATGCTAATCCCAAAATCGTGGACTCAAAACCACTAAGAAAGTAAACAACTCGAGCCGGCCAAGTAACATCGAAAAAGTACAAACCCAAGTTTGAAAGTCTGTCAGAACAGCATAAGTGGTCGCAGGCCCCACTAAATTGAGGCCAGGCCCCATATTGTTAATACTCGCTACCACAGCGGTAATGCCAGTGACAACATCACAACCTGATAACAACATCAGCAAAGTGAAGAAAATAATGGTGACTACATATAAGAAAAAAAACGTAGAAATTGAATATAAAATTTTAGTTTGAATCGGCTGATTATTATGCTTTACCACAATCTCCGCATGAGGGTGTATCAATCGTAAGATCTCGCCCTGACTCTTCTTCAACAACAATTGAGCTCTTATCATTTTGATACCACCGCCGGTAGAGCCTGCGCAGGTTGCAAAACAAGACAATAAGATCATAAATACTGGTGCAAAAATTGGCCATAAATTATAGTCAACTGTTGCAAGCCCTGTTGTGGTGGCAATAGAGACTACATTAAACGCCGCATGTCGTAGCGCTGTTAAATAATCTTCATAGAACTGATGCACCCACAACACGACAGATACGAGAATAATACTGAAAACCATTAGAATCAGAAAAGCATGCGCTTCTATATCAGCAACGTAGGGCTTGAAACTTTTTCTGGAAAATGAAACAAAATGTGTTGCAAAATTCAATCCCGCAATTAACATAAAAACAATAGCCACACTCTCCATAGCGGGCGACTTGAAAAAACCAAAACTATCGTCATGCGAAGAAAATCCACCCAAACCCATAATTGAAAAAGTATGCATAATCGAGTCCATGGTAGGCATGCCTGCCAAACATAGCGATACAATACAAGCTACAGTTATAATAGAATAGACAATCCACAATCCTTTGGCGGTCTGTGTAATGCGTGGCGTTATTTTTTCATCCTTCATAGGCCCTGGTGTTTCAGCCTTAAAAGCTTGATGCCCGCCTACTCCCAATAACGGCATTAATGCAACAGCCAACACAACAACACCCATGCCTCCTAACCAGACCAAAAACGTTCGCCAGAAGTTAATCGAAACTGCCAAATGATCAAGACCCGTTAAAACCGTTGCCCCAGTTGTAGTCAAACCAGACATAGTTTCGAAATAGGCATCCGTGAAGGATAACCCAGGGATTGCTAACAACAAGGGGATCGCAGATAAAGCAGGTATGACTAACCATGACAGCAAAGCCAATAAGAAACCCTCTCTAATCTGGATTTCTTGGCCCTTAGACAAACGCATAGTTATTGCCCAGGTTAGCAATCCCACCACCATGGTGAGGATAAATGACTCCAGAAAAGCAAAGCTGACACCGTCTTGGTAATAAACTGATATTGAGTATGGTATCAACATTAATACTGCAATAATGACAACCACAATACTCAACAAATTTAGAACTGAAGCAAATCGAATCATTATGAATAATCCCTATATATGAAATTTACTGACTTGCAATAATTTTTCAACCATAGGAACCATCTTCTTATTAGCTACAAAAATAATCAGATGATCATCAGACTCAATCACCGTATCATGATGTGCCATTAATACTTCTTGATTTCTAATAATGGCGCCTAATTGCGTATTTTCAGGCCAATCAATATCCTGCACCTTACGCCCTACGCATTTACTGGTAGAGCTATTGCCATGGGCAATAATCTCCAACGCTTCGGCAGCACCTTTTCTTAAGCTATGATCCCGCGTCACATCACCTTGCCTGATATGTGACAATACCGAACCAATAGTCGCTTCGGCTAAGCCAATAACAATATCAATATTACTTTCCTCTAACAGATCTACGTAAGCGCTTTCATGGATCAGTGCAATTACTTTACGCACCTTCAAGCGCTTTGCCAACAACGACGAAATAATATTGCGTTCATCATTGTTAGAGGCCGCAATAAATAAATCAACACCCTCTACGCGCTCCTCGTTTAACAAATTCTTATCAGTTTCATTACCTCGAATAACCAAAGCGCTCTTCAAATTATTTGCAAGATACTTAGCTCTAACTTCACTCGGCTCTATAATTTTTATTTTTCGGTCAGCCTCTAGCGTGCTTGCCAAGCGATAGCCAATATCAGAGCCTCCTGCAATCATAATTTGTTTAATAGGCCTATCCATTTTGCGCATTTCGTACATGACGTTTCGCATGTCTTGTGTTTTTGCTAAGAAAAACACCTCATCACCAGACTCTATGTGCGTACCGCCATCAGGGACAACAGATTGATTATTCCTAAATATAGCGACGATGCGTGATTCGGTCTCTTTTAGGTGAACATTTAAATTTGAAATCGGCTGACCAACTAAGAATCCGCCCTCTAATGCTTTAATACTCACCATGCTCAGCGCACCATTGGCAAACTCTAAAACCTGCAATGCCTCTGGGTATTCAACTAATTTACAAATGTAGTCGGTTATGATTTGCTCAGGGCAAATTACATGATTAATATCAAACATTTCTTGCACAGAGAGTCTGGTGTCTTTCAAATATTCGTTCGATCTAATTCGAGCAACCCGATCTGGCACCGAAAAAACTTTAGAAGCAATCTGACAAGCCAGCATATTGATTTCATCTTTTTCGGTGACGGCAACTAATAGCTCACAATCCTCAATTCCCGCCTCCTGCAAGATTGCAGGATGACCAGCGTTACCGACAACCACTCTCAAATCAAGTCGCTCTGAAAGCTTTTGTAATTTCTCTGAATTTAAGTCTACAACTGTAATATCTGTCTTTTCACTAACCAGATTGGCAGCCACTATGCCACCCACTTGACCAGCACCTAAAATAATTACCTTTTTCATTGCCGTCTACCTTTAATTAAATTCAGAACTAGCCCTCGCTCGCCGAACGTTCTGAGGATACCATTTTCAACAAGGTCATTTCAAAGCAAATTATCAGTTATGAATCACCATCAACATTCCGGGTTTTTAATAAATAATGCAACGGGCAGGCACTGAGCTCATGCACTATCATGTAAAATTCTTACACTTTTGAATGGTTCACTCCATCAATCATTCCAACTGGTTCACACAGAGAAAGTTGACGACATGAATATTGCTATTATTGGCGGCGGCATTGGCGGACTGGCAAGTGCACTAGCCTTGATTCAAGAGGGTTTTAAAGTCACCGTTTATGAACGCTCCCCCCAGCTAATCGATCTTGGGGCTGGCATCACCCTCGCACCCAATGCGACACGAGTACTCTATCACATTGGCCTGGGCACACAATTAGAGCAAAACTCTGTCACACCAGCTAAAACTGAATTTCGTCATTACAAAAATGGCGAAGTGATTATGCAGGTGACGCCTAAGAATTATCGTGAGCTTTTTGGGTCTCCTTACATGCGACTCCATCGCTGGGATTTGCAACATGCTATGCTCCTTCGTCTGGCTGAGATTGCGCCAAACACACTGCAACTTAACGCAGATATTAAAGGCCTGGAATCTCTGAGTAATTATGTAGATATTCACTTTACAGATGGTCGGGTTGCGCGCGCGGATATTGTGATCGCAGCTGATGGCATTCGCTCTTCAATACGAGAGACTTTATTCCATCCAGCACCACCGGTTTTTGCTGGCTTTGTAGCCTGGCGTGGACTTGTAAACACCTCAGATCTACCACCACATTTACATGAGTCTGTCGTTGCCTTTGGACAAGGACGACACATTAATCGTTACTTAGTGCGTCGAGGTGAGTTACTTAATTTTATTGCCGTCGCTCATCGCGATCATTGGGAAGCAGAGGGTTGGAATATACCTGCACCTATGGATGAGTTTCTCAATGAATTTTCTAGTTTTGATGCAGACACTCGGGAAATCATCTCACGCCCCGCACTGGGACAAGTGTTTAAGTGGGGATTGTTTGGTCGTCCGTGGCTAGAGAAATGGCATTCTGGCAGAGTAGTCTTATTGGGGGATGCTGCGCATCCAATGCTACCCTTTATTGGTCAGGGTGCAGCTAACGCCCTTGAAGACGCAATGATTTTAACCCGTTGCTTAGTGGCCGAGTCGGACCCACAGCAGGCATTCACTCTCTACCAAGACACTCGCGCCTCTCGTGTACGCAGCGCTACCGAACAATCAGCAAAACGGGGAGATCGATACCTTGGCGAGCCCAATAAAGATAGCTTAAAAGGTGATGATGCAGAGAGTCGATACGGGTATAACGCGGTAACCGATCCTTTAGGAAGGTAAGTTTGGGGGTTATTTTGAAGACTCTTTAAGTATTGATCGCCTTGCTATCCTACTTACCATCCTAATTTCTGTACTACTGAATAACCAATTTACAGATCGCCTTTATTGTGCAAATCGTTTGCACTCAAGAATCGCTTAATCATTAATTGTAGCGGTTTAATCTTCAGGCTTAATATTGGCAAGCTTAACAACGTTTTGCCATTTTAAGATTTCTCGGCGGGTAATGTCACGTAAGCGATCTGCCGATCCACCAACTGGCTCAATACCCAGTGAAGCAATGCGATCTTTGATGTCGGACAATTGCAAAATTCGATTAATCTCACCGTTCCACCGCTGGGCGATATCTGCAGACAGCCCCTTCGGTCCATATATTGCGAACCAACTGATGGCTTCATAACCAGGAACAGTATCTGCCACCGCTGGCAAATCAGGCAGGGAAATCGAACGCTTAGTTGTAGTCACGGCCAACCCACGAATGCGATTTGCTTTAACTTGTGGCAACGCTAATGGCATACCAACAGTAACCAACTGCACTTGACCACCGATTAACTCATTCAAAGCCGGGCCTGACCCTTTATAAGGGACATGTAGCATACGCGTGCCCGTCATTTGATTAAATAGTTCTGTTGCGAGATGCGTAGTACTACCAGCGCCACCACTACCATAGATCAATTTACCTGGATTATTCTTTTCATAGGCAATCAGCTCTTTAATGCTCTTTACAGGGACTGTGGGATATACCGAAATAACAAACCCAGTTTCCCCCAAGAAAATAATCGGAGTGACATCTTTTACTGGATCATATGGTAATTTATGGAGTGCAGCATTCGCCGCGTAGGTGCTTGCAACCAAAAGTATTGTATAGCCATCGGGGTTAGCCTTTACTGCGATTTCAGTGCCAACTGAACCACCGGCACCTGTTCGGTTCTCAACTACGAGTGGTTGTTTGAATATTTCAGAGAGCCGCTGCGCAAGCAACCTAGCCATAACATCAGTTTGACCGCCCGCAGCAATAGGCACTATTACCCGAATAGGCTTATTTGGATATGCAGGATCAGCGGCTATTGCAACCACCACCATGACACTGCACACCTGAACAACCATAAAAAACAATAATCGAATCACAGGAAACCTTTCCATACCAATCTATTAAACTACCCGCAATGACACCACTAACGACATAACAAACTTTGCACTGTTAGCACCGGTACGGAACCTGCTGGACGTTGCGCATTATCATAGGTTGTTTGAGTGACCACTTTATAGGTGACACTACAATTGGCCTTATTGGGCAACGTAACACTGCTGATCGCCTTCCAATTCTCAGGTGTGGGCGCGCTAAATCGTTCATTCATGACTGCACCAGTTGGTCCCGGATGCATAAATGTAGTTCTGCCACGCGGGTCAATCGTAAACACAGTCACTTTGCCACTCGCCTCCTTGCAATCAAAACTATTCTTTTCAGCATTAACAGCTGTCAGTTGGCACATCATTATCGATTGCGCAAAAGCAACATTTCCAAAGAGCGATGCGCTCAGAATAAAACCTACCAGCGTTATACTTTTTTTCATGATTATTCCTTAATAAATGAATACAATTTGAATATACTTTTAGCACGAAGGTCCGAAATCAGCCATGTTGTTCATCTTGCAAGAATACAAAGCATATTTCGAATACAAAAAATTTATTTCATGCATTTAGCACGCCACTATTTAACTCGTAGCTTACACCTTTAATTAACACTGAAAGAGTAGACGCAACTGTACTTCACTGTACTTCACTTTACTACCGCAAATAAACTACTGTAATCATCAGTCCACGGCACAAATCCTGCTCGCCCCTCCAAAGCTTTGGCCTCCTTTAGAGGCCCTTGCTCAAACCATTTTGCATCTTTAGCCAAAACAGCCCAACGTGAGGCATACACTAATCTATCCTGATCACCAACACTTTCAACGAGTCTGGCAGTAAATCCAAACTGATCTGCTGCAGTTTGAATAACAGGTTGCAGCTCTAGGAATCGATTAGTTATGTGAACTGCCAAAACACCATTAGGTTTGAGATGTCGCTCATACTGTGCAAATGCCTCACGGGTCAGCAAATGCACAGGAACAGAATCACCAGAGAACGCATCTACTACTAGCACATCGAATTGTTGAGCAGGTTCGGCCTCAAGCTGTAGCCTTGCATCACCTAGCACCAATTCTGTTTTAGCTTTAGTCAGTGATAGAAAATTAAAGTTTTTTTGCGCCATATTCATCACTAGCGGATCAATTTCATAGAATCGATAAGCATCACCTAATCGACCATAGGCCGCCAAAGTTCCTACACCCAGTCCAATAACACCTACACGAACAGGTCCGCGGGTCATTTGCGTAGTGATTGCCATACCCGCACCTGCATCTGCATTGTAATAAGTGGTCGGCTGCATCTCACGCTCTGGCGACATAAACTGTTTACCATGCACAATCTGACCATGTAGCATGCTACGAAAACCGTCCTCTGGAAATGCAAAAACTCTCAAACTGCCATAGAAATTCCGCCCAGCCATCTCTACACCATCAGCCTCCTCCATTTGATCATTTACGCTGACCGCAGTAAGCACAGCAAGAAACACCGTAATACTCATTACAAATGATAACCGTAACATTTGCGCTGACAAAATAGGCCAGGATCGCCATAGCGAAGCGCTGACCACAAGCCCACTCAATACCACTGCCACTGATAATTCATAATGCCCATTAAAAGCATAAGGGGCAATCACGCCCACAAAAAATCCTCCTAAAAAACCACCAATAGATAACATCAAAAAGAACAATGTCAAATGCTGTGTGGGTGGTTTTTGTGACGCCAGTTCGCCATGACAAACCATACATACAACAAAGAATGAAAGTAAATTTATACTCATAGCCCAAAATAGCGGAACCTCAGACAATCCTAATGTCGGTAAATACGTGAGCGCACCTAAACTTAGCACCATTAGCGGTAAAAATATGCGCCGCTGATACCAACCCTGGCGCTCAAAACATAAAATAAACGTTAGTAAATATAATGCTAGAGGGGCAATCCACAACAATGGTATTGGTGCAATATTTTGCGTGAGGTAACTCGTGTCAGCCACCATCATAATCGAGGGGCACGCCGCGAGTGCTATCCAAAGTAGCAATTGACTCAACGAAATCGTTGAGAGTGCGACGTCTCTAATTGCAGGATTATCGCCATTAGCAGGTAATGCATGCTGCTGCGCATGTCGCCCCCGCCACGCCAAACTGCCACATGCCAATACAAACAGAATAAACAAACCCGACCATGCCAAGGACTGCCAACGGGTCGGCAACAAGGGTTCGATTACAAAAGGATATGCGAGCAGCGCTAACATCGAACCAAAATTTGATAACGCAAATAGCCGATAGGTGACTGCGCCACTTTGCTCCCGTGCGAACCAGGCTTGAACCAGCGGACCAGTTGTCGAGAGTAATAAGTACGGCAAACCAATTGAAGCGCTCAGTAGGCCTAAAATACGCAATGTGGGATTCTCAGCTCCAGTCGGCTTCCACAGTTCACTGGGTGTAATTGGCAATAACAGCACACAACAAAATAGCAAGAACATGTGCAGAACGCTCTGACGCCAAGGTGATAAATGATTCACTACCCAATGCGTATACAGGTAGCCCAGTAATAACAATGCCTGAAAAAATAACATGCACGTCGTCCACACTGACGCAGATCCACCAAACCATGGCAAGATCAACTTACCCATGATCGGCTGCACTTGAAACAGCAAAAAAGCACTCAGAAAAATAGTCAGGCCATATAAAAATACAGCTTTAAGATCAGTGGTGTTTTCCATACAAACCGCTTAAAAAGTTATTTAAAAACAAATAGTTACATAAATTCAAAGGATTCAATGCCAATGAAACCAACTCCAAACCAATCTGTAACTGACCATTAATCACAAAAACCAATCGAGTAACTTTCGTGATTGCTTATCCATCTGCGCTAATTCGCGAATCAGAAACTGCACGCCATAGCCATCGGTGACCAACAGCGCCTTACCGGACAGCCGACGAATATCCTCTTCGCCATTGAGCAGCAATGTCGTATTGCCACGGTCGGTTTCTATTTGCCAAACGCAGGGTGTAACGACGCTGCTTACACTGAGCAGTCTCAAAATACAAGGCATAAATTCACGTTGCCTCAAAGCCTGTTCGATTTTATTACGCAATTCGACCGATAGCAGTTCTAAGTAGGCTATCCATAACAACTCATGGCCTTCAGCATCGAGCAAAGCCACGCCCTCATTAGGGGCGACTACTGGGAACGCCCTTACTACACTAACTTGCTCATGGCGCACGCCTTGACTAGAAACATAGAACCAGTAACCTAGTGCGTCACAATCGAAAACGAACTCTTGTATGCTCATCATCTATCCTTCGCAGGAGATTGCGCCATTGTAGACTCCCCTATCGAATCTACAGGCATGGAAGGCGACTCTCGCAGCACGGCGCCCTGGATTTGCGCCTGACGCTGTTGCGCCTCATACAAACGCCAATAAGCACCCTGCGCCGCAATCAACGCGTCATGCGATCCCACCTCAACAATCTGCCCCTTATCCATCACCACTAAGCGATCTGCTTTGCGCAAAGTGGATAAGCGGTGTGCAATGGCAATCGTGGTGCGGCCGCGAACCAAATTATCCAAGGCATTTTGAATCTCTTTTTCTGTTTCAGTATCGACCGAAGAGGTAGCCTCATCGAGTATTAATATATGCGGATTAATCAATAATGCTCTCGCAATCGAGATGCGCTGGCGCTCGCCACCAGACAAGCCCTGACCACGCTCACCAACCAAAGAGTCATAGCCTTGCGGCATGCGCAAAATAAATTCGTGCGCATGAGCCGCACGTGCAGCAGCTACGATCTCACCCCTTGTCGCATGTGGTTTACCATAGGCAATATTATCCGAGACCGTGCCAAAAAACAAAAAAGGCTCCTGTAAAACCAAACCAATATTTCCTCGATAATCACTCACACTAAATTGTCGAATATCAACACCATCTAGCGCAATGCTACCTTCAGAAACATCATAAAAACGACAAATTAAATTCACCAAAGTGCTTTTGCCAGAGCCGCTATGGCCGACCAAACCAATCATCTCTCCAGGTTGAATATCCAGACTTAATTGTCGAATGACCGACCGATTACCGTACCTGAAATCAGCATTACTTAATGTCAGACGGCCTTGCACCGTATGGATCGGCAGCGGATTGCTTGGCTCAGGAACACTGGAGACATGATCGAGTATTTCAAAAATACGCTTAGCGCCAGCAGCAGCCTTTTGCGTACTGGAGACGATGCGGCTCATAGAGTCAAGGCGCGTATAAAAACGTCCGATATAAGCTAAAAATGCAGTCAATACACCTACGGTAATTTTGTCTTTAGACACCAACCAAATTCCAAAAGCCCAAACCACCAATAACCCGATTTCAGTCATTAAGGTCACAGTAGGGCCAAACAATGACCAAATCCGGTTCAATCGATCATTCACAGATAAATTATGCTTATTTGCATCATTGAAACGTTGCGCTTCGCGATGCTCTTGAGCAAACGCTTTCACTACACGAATACCTGGAATAGTGTCCGCTAATATATTTGTTACCTCAGACCAAACACGATCAATTTTTTCAAAACCAGTACGTAGACGCTCTCGCACAATATGAATTAGCCAAGCAATAAAAGGCAGTGGTAGTAGCGTAACGATTGCCAGCGCAGGATTAATTGAGATTAAGATAACAGCAGTCATCAAAATCATTAATACATCTGTAGCAAAATCGAGCAAATGCAGCGATAAAAAGACATTGATTCGGTCTGTCTCGTTACCTATTCTAGAAATCAAATCTCCAGTACGTCGCCCCCCAAAGTACTCCAGCGATAGTTGCATCAAATGTTCATAGGTGGCAGTACGTAAATCCGCACCAATACGCTCAGAGACTAATGACAAAATATAGGTTTTGATCCAGCCCAAACCCCAAGCTAAAAAAGCCGCGCCAAACAGCCCCAACAGATACCAAGAGACGATGACAGGATCAATGTGTACCCCATTCTGATAAGGAATTAACACATCATCCATCAACGGCATTGTTAAATATGGCGGCACTAAAGTTGCTGCAGTAGCCGCCAAAGTTAAAATAAAACCCAACAATAACTGCCCGTGGTATGGCCGTGCAAAACGCCACAATTTGAACAACGTTAATGTTGAAGTCGGAATAGATTCTTTTTCAGAGCACACTGGGCACTCATCACTATTAACACTAATTGGACTCTGACAGTCCTGGCAAACAAAATCTGACGAATATGAGGATATCGATTCATCTGCATCCGAACCTGTAATGACTTTTTTTTGCTGTCGTTCAAACTGATTTTTAAAACGCAATGCCGCAGCCAGTCGCCCCAAAGTAAAGCGCCAAACTACAACACGCTCACCATCCATATACAGAGAAAGCGAACCTACCCCAGCGTGATCCGTCAAAATCAAGGTGTTTTTAGGAGAAGTTAGCCAAAAATCCCAGTTTTCTGAAGTGTCGACACCTAACGTGATCCGCTGGTCCGATAAAATCAGTAATGATTTAGTGAAATTTAAATTGTCATCCAAGTCAACTTCTAGAGTAGCTGATACGTTATCAGTTGGATGAATATTCAAAACACAGCGTTCGCGCCATTCGATAGGCAACCCAAACAAATTATTGGGGGGGGCATTGAGGGTCATATAGGTTTAAGCAACAAGAGTGAAGATATGTTGGCGGACAGTATAAAGACCTTGCACTTTAATGATCAGAAAGATTCTGCCAGTGCCGAACGCAACAATCGATTGTAACACGTCACCCCTATGGCCACTGAGTTAAAGCACAGAAATGAGTGCTAAAGACATTCAATTCCTGCGCATGACGCATTTGCGTGGTCCGAATATTTGGACCTATCGTCCAGTTATTGAAGCTTGGATTGACATTGGCGACCTAGAAGAATCTCCATCCAACACCCTACCGGGGTTTAATCAACGGCTCCAAGCGCTACTACCGGGATTATCCCAGCACCGATGTAGCGTAGGTCAATCAGGTGGCTTTATAAAACGCCTCGAAGAAGGCACTTGGGTTGGCCATATTATGGAGCACGTAGCCTTGGAGCTACAAAATCTTGCTGGCATGCAAACCGGTTTTGGTAAAGCCCGAGAAGCGGGTCCACGCGGCATCTATAAAGTCGTGATCCGCACTCGACATGAAACGGTCAGTCGTGCAGCCCTACAGGCTGCTCGCGATGTAGTCATGGCCGCCATCAAGGGCCACGACTATTCAATTTCCAAAGTAATCGATGAACTGACTCAAATGGTCGATCGCCTGTGTATTGGGCCAAGCACCGCTTGCATTGTTGGTGCTGCAGCTGAGCGCAGCATTCCTGCAATTCGTTTGAACGATGGCAATTTAGTTCAACTAGGCTATGGCGCTAATCAGCGCCGCATTTGGACTGCAGAAACCGACCAAACAAGCGCCATCGCTGAAGGTATCTCTAAAGACAAAATACTCACCAAGCGCTTACTCGCTAATTGTGGCGTGCCTATCCCTGAGGGTCGCAACGTTGAGTCTTCAGAAGAAGCATGGTCCGCAGCACAAGAAATTGGATTGCCGGTTTGTATTAAGCCCGTAGATGGCAACCATGCCCGCGGGGTGACGCTAGAGTTGTATTCACAAACTGAAATTGAGGCTGCCTATCATTTAGCTGAAGCTGAGGGCAGTGAAGTTTTAGTCGAGCGTCATATTTTTGGCGACGAATATCGACTATTAGTTGTCGGCGGTAAGGTTGTGGCCGCCAATAAGGGAGAGGCCGCCTGTATTGTTGGCGATGGCGTTAATACCGTTACTGATCTGATCGAAATCCAAATCAACTCCGACCCGAGACGCGGCGAAGAGGAAGACTTTCCGCTAGACACCATCAGACTGCATGAGCACCATACTGCAGTCATGGAGTTAAAACGGCAAGGATTAACCGGCGAGAGCGTTCCTGATAAAGGTCGTAAAGTTGTAGTCATGCGCACCAGTAATATGGCAACAGACGTTACAGATTTAGTACACCAAGACGTTGCAGAACTTGCAGCCTTGGCTGCACGCATTGTTGGTCTTGATATTGCGGGGGTTGATTTAGTTGCACAAGATATTTCTAAGCCCATGAAAGCACAAGGCGCAGCTATTGTTGAAGTCAACGCCGGGCCAGGTTTAATTATGCACCTCAAGCCTGCAGATGGCCCTGCACGTCCAGTTGGCGAAGCAATTGTTGAACATTTGTTCCCTCAAAAACAAAATGCACGAATACCGGTCGTTGGCTTGATCGGCCATCAAAATACCACTGTCATTAGTCACCTCATCGGTTGGCTACTACACTTACAAGGTCTACGCACTGGAATATCATCTGCAAAAGGTTTGTTTGTTGGCCAGCGCTGCTTACAAAACAATGAAGGTATGACCATAGATGTTGCACAACGCTTACTAATCAACCGCGCGGTTGATGCTGCAGTGTTTGAAACTACGGCCAGACACATTTTGACCGAGGGACTACCCTACGATCGCTGTCAAGTTGGCATCGTCACCACTATGCCGACGGCTGAAGGTTTAGATGACTTATATATCCATAACAACGCACAAATGCCCAGTGTAGTGCGTACCCAAATTGACGTCATACTACCCAACGGTGTAGCTATATTAAATGCCGAAGATGAGGCTGTTGCTGCGTTAGCGCAATACTGTGACGGCGAGGTCATGTTTTATGCCGATTCAGAAAAAAATCATCATGTCGCCAAACATCGCGAAGATGGTGGACGAGTGGTATTCTGGCGTGACGGTCACTTGATTTTATCTAAAAGATCACAAGAGGTTGATGTGCTAAACCGTTCCCTACCAATGATCGATAACTTATTTAAAAAACAAATTGTCAAATCCGACGAGCTACTAGTGGCGGCAGCTGCTTCATGGGCTTTGAATATACCCTTTGATTTAATTCGCGCAGGTGCGAAAAGCTTTGATCAAAGTCCTGCTGCACATTAATAATTCATTCAACATTAGGAAAACCTTTTCATGGAAGTATCTAGAATTAGAGCATTGAGAGGGCCAAATTTGTGGAGCCGCCATACCAGCATTGAGGCCATCGTCTCCTGCACACCTACTGAATGCGCCCTCCCAGCCAACAGCATCTTCGAGAAAAATTTACGCCAAATTTTTCCAGCACTTGGCCCATTAGTTGGCCCGCATCCAGGCCAACCCATCAGCATGGCGCACACGCTAGAGAAAATCACGCTTGACTTGCAAGCGCATGCCGGTTGCCCAGTGACCTTTAGTCGCACTACAGCTACTGAAGACCCGGGTGTCTATCAAGTTGTAGTGCAATATACCGAAGAGGCAGTTGGACGGTTAGCGATTAGTTGGGCTGAAAAAATGTTCCTTGCCGCGCAAAACAATAGCGCATTTGATCTTAAAAAAGCGTTATCTGAGTTACATGAACTAGATGAAGATATACGCATGGGCCCCTCAACCAGTGCAATTGTTGATGCAGCGATTGCTCGTGGCATACCATTTCAGCGTTTAACCGAAGGTAGTATGGTACAGTTTGGCTGGGGATCCAAGCAACGACGGATTCAAGCCGCAGAAACAGATAGCACCAGCGCTATTTCTGAATCGATCGCACAAGATAAAAATTTAACAAAATCATTATTACAAGCGGTAGGCGTACCTGTCCCCATGGGGCGACCCGCTACAGACCTAGAGGATGCATGGCGCATAGCTCAGAGCATTGGCTTACCGGTCGTCGTTAAACCGCTCGATGGCAATCAGGGTAAAGGCGTTACCGTTAATATTACTGAGCGCCATGTATTCGATCAGGCTTATGCAGCTTCTGCGCGCTTTGGCGAAGTATTGGTTGAAAAATACCTACCAGGCAATGACTACCGATTATTAGTTGTTGGAGATCAATTAGTTGCAGCGGCCAGACGCGACCCCCCTTTAGTGGTGGGAGATGGCGTTTCTACTGTTCGACAACTCCTAGATAAAGTGAATGCTGATCCACGCCGTGGCGATGGTCACGCCACGTCTTTAAGTAAAATTAAGTTCGATAACATCGTCATCGCCTGCTTAAAACTGCAAGATCTCGACCCAGATACCATACCTGAAAAGGGTCGACGTGTTGTATTACGTAACAATGCAAATCTATCTACTGGCGGTACCGCAACCGATGTCACAGACGATGTCCATCCCGATGTGGCGGCGCGAGTAGTTGCTGCTGCACAAATGGTTGGTGTGCATATCTGCGGAGTTGATGTCGTGTGTGAATCAGTACTAAGGCCGCTAGAAGAACAAAATGGCGGTATCGTAGAAGTGAATGCTGCACCTGGTCTACGCATGCATATTAGCCCCTCCTTCGGTAAGGGGCGCGGCGTAGGTCAAGCGATTATCGACCAAATGTATCCTAAGGGTGAAAATGGTCGAATCCCCATCATTGCAGTAACCGGCACTAATGGTAAAACAACTACAGTGCGCTTAACAGCACACTTGCTCAAGGCGCACAAAATGCGTGTTGGTATTACCAACACCGATGGCGTTTATGTAAATGGCAGACAAATTGACGATGGCGACTGCAGCGGGCCGAGAAGTGCTCGTAACGTACTCATGCACCCTGATGTCGATGCAGCGGTATTTGAAACAGCCCGCGGCGGCATGCTGCGTGAAGGCTTAGCATTCGACCGATGCCAAGTTGCAATTGTGACTAACCTGGGCGCTGGTGACCACTTGGGCTTAAATTATATTACTACCCTAGAGGACTTATCTGTACTGAAGCGTGTAGTCGTCTTAAACGTTGCTACGGATGGTATGGCTGTATTGAATGCAGCCGATCCCGCCGTAGCCATGATGGCAAAACATTGCCCTGGAAAAGTGACCTTTTTTGCTATTGACTCGCACCTGTCTGTGTTAGCAACGCATCGCGCGCAAGGCAAACGTGTGGTCTATACCGATAATGGTCACCTCGTTGCTCAAGAAGGTAAAAAAGTGTTCCGCTTCCCGCTCGCAGATGTACCGTTAACTGGTCAAGGTAAAATTGAATTTCAAACTGAAAATGTACTTGCTGCAGTCGCTGCGGCATGGGCTATCAATATTCCCTGGGAAACAATCGCTGTAGGCCTATCCACCTTTATTAATGACATCGAAGGTGTACCTGGACGATTCAACGTATTTGACTACCGTGGTTCCACATTAATTGCTGACTATGGTCACAACCCAGACGCGATACAAGCCTTGGTAAAAGCTGTAGAAAACATGCCTGCCACAAAGCGTGTTGTAGTCATTAGCGGCGCTGGCGATCGACGCGATGAAGATATTCGCAATCAAACCAAGATTCTTGGTAAAGCTTTTGACGAAGTTGTGCTCTATGAAGACGCGTGCCAACGGGGACGCAATGACGGTGAAGTTATTCAATTACTCAGACAAGGCCTCAACGGCGCTAAACGGGCACGCTTTGTACAAGAGATTCGGGGCGAGTTTAAAGCAATCGATACCGCCTTAGCTCGCTTATCACCGGGCAGTCTCTGCCTAATTTTGGTTGACCAAGTTGAAGCGGCACTCGATTACATTCAACAACAAGTCACCGACAGTCGACGTCTGAGCGCAAAACTAACCAGCTAATTTGCCAACTATTGGATAACAGTTGATTACCACTAGAGTGCGCGATTCGATTCATTCAAACGCACTTGTCGACCGTTATCCAATCATTGATATTCTTAAAGCTTTAGCTGCACAACTGATTGTCCTTCATCACTTCTGCGTCTATGGTCCAATTTCAGATGCAATACACACTCACTGGCCGGTGATCAGCGACTTACTCTTCTACTATGGACGTATGGCAGTGCAGATTTTTCTGGTGGTCGCTGGCTACTTAGCTGCACGAACTCTAGCGGGCAGATCAATAACTTGGCGCTCATCCCTGTACTTGATATACAAACGATATACTCGATTAGCTATCCCCTATTTCATAGCAATTGCTGCAGCAGTATTATGCACCGCATTAGTTAACCCCTGGCTATCCTCAGATCTGCGCGCTGCGTTACCGAGCTGGCAACAATGGCTATCACATATAGCCATGATGCAAAGCCTTTTTAATATTGATTCTATATCTGCCGGGATATGGTATGTCGCTATAGATCTACAATTATTTATTCTGCTGACTTTGATTGTTTGGCTAAACACTCATAATACATATCGGGCACAAATTACCATTGCAGTGTTGTGCATTGCTTCACTGATAGTGTTTAATCGTCACCCTGAGCTGGATGATTGGGCAATCTATTTTTTTGGCGCTTACGGTTTAGGCGTGTTGGCATGGTGGGCGCGCCTAAAAAACAATGCAGAAACACCGATTAATTCCACACTACACGCCCGCATATTGTTTTCAATCACGCTAATATTTGGAATCATTGCATTAATCATTCAATTTCGATTACGAATTGCACTAGCAATAAGCACTTCGCTAATGTTAGCGCTTTGGGGAGAACGCTACAGTCTGCTAGAGGCGCACCCTAAAATAAAAATAATTTTTAGAACATTAAGTTTGCAATCCTATGCACTATTCCTAATTCACTTTCCAATATTAATACTCATGAATGCAATTTTTACTGGGCTGGGATTCTCGCCAAGCACTACGTCTGCTACAACAGCGACTACTTATCTAGTCGCCGGATGGACAGTTAGTCTCTGGACTGCTAACATCTTCTATGATTGGGCAGATTCTCCTAGAGCGGCATGGCGCACCGCAATACACCTGCATTAAACTAAAATAAGCTTCAATAATAAATCTGCAAACAATTTCTTTTTCTAAATCCTGAATATGAACGAATACGGATCACCCACTGCCTCACAACAGAACATATATGGTATCCAGATACGGGTTACCAATCAGCATGAATCCGATGTGGCGCGACAAACCGTCAAAAGCACACTGCAAACACTACGCTTAGAAAATGATGTGAAGGATTCCAACGGCACCATGTTTGAGGGCTACATGCAATGGACCCTTAAACAAGACTATATTCAATCAGTAATGCCTGAGCTAAACACGATTGATCTGAGTGAGCGCCTAGGATTACAACCACACAGCAACCCAAGCGATTTGTATCGCGAGATCTGGCTTGCCATGTTGGCAAACCCGACACCATGGATCTACCCCAGCGTTGATGAGTTAATCTCTGCGATACGCATACGTACATTTATTGTAGACGCTGCTAGCAAAACCGCCCTAAATTTCAACGCTAGCGAAGCTGAGCGTCCAAATGACTGCTGGACTTACCACGAAAACACCAGTTTTACCGTACTGCCGGGCTCACCTTTGATTGAAGCCCTGATTAAAGCAACTCAACCTGGTCCAGATGGCACGGTCTACTCGTTTTCTTGTTACCGAGCAACCGAGTACGTCCAATTATTAGCGTTAGCGCAAGAGGCTCAAATCTCTAATCCTGCGCTTCTGGCGGCCCTGCAACAACAGTGGGAAACTCGCGCAGTCATGTCCGGAAAATTTCATGATGTTTTCTTAAAAGAAGTAGGCACCATGGAAGACCCTCTACCCATACGGTATTACATTCCAGGTGACCGCATATGGTTTCGTAACCCAGATGATCCGTCATCTGATGTGGCAGGCTTTGAGGGCTCCTGGGTTCTGTATTTAGGTGGCGGACTATTTCCAAATTTCTGGAGACGCAACAAACCCTTTACGCTTGAATCAAAATGTGTTGATGTCTACCACTGGCGAAACAGTACTTTTCGCGATACAAATGGCGAGCTCCAAATGGATGAGAGTAGAGTCTCAGAGCTGCTTGACCAAACCATGACTCAACCAGCAGAAGTTGCAAAAATTATGCGGCGCATGTATCGACTACGCGACCCCAAAGGCGTTTACAAAAATGGTGGCTGTATGGATACTTCTCGCGAGTTCTTACGCTGGGTACGCCCTAGCACGTGCGACATTATAATGCCAGGGTTTTACTAATCACGCATCTTAAGTGCCGCCTTCAATTATCACTTCGCGATCGATTCTTCATGTAATCCATACAATACAAATTCAATCGCTGTATTTTGCTACATATTTAGCAACATATTGCGCAATACATACTTCACATAATCCTACGAAAAACAAAAAAACCTAACATGCCTAATCAAAGTACTACCAAGAAACCTATTATCCTGCTGTTTGCATTAACTATTTTCTGCAGTGCGTTTCTACTGTTTCAAGTGCAACCGATGATTAGCAAGTTTATATTGCCATGGTTTGGCGGTAGCCCTGCAGTATGGACAACTGCGATGCTATTTTTTCAATGCATATTGTGTGCAGGTTATATCTATGCACACGCTCTGACACGCCTACCCTCACGACAGTTACAGGCGGGTATTCACGTCATATTGTTATTATGTGGCGGCTTATTGGCGAGCTCTATTCTGCCTAGCGCAAGCTGGAAACCAACGGGTGATGAAATACCAGCATTACAGGTCTTGCTCATTCTAGCCACGAGCATAGGGTTGCCCTATTTTTGCCTAGCCACTACCGGACCATTGGTTCAACACTGGTTCTCACATACCACAGCCACAGGCTCCGTCTATCGCCTTTATGCCCTATCGAATATAGGATCATTTGCTGCCCTGTTATCTTTCCCCTATTTACTAGAGCCTTGGTTTGACTTACACCAAATGAGTCGTTGGTGGACTTGGGGATTTATTTTATTTGTCATACTATGCCTGCCCATTGCTTTAGGTTGGAAGCAACAATCAAATCCTAATTCGACTACGTCAGCACCACACCAACACGACCAAGACAGCAGCGCGATTACGGGTTGGATGCGCTTACGTTGGCTATCTCTTCCAGCGCTGGCGTCACTCACCTTTATCGCAGCAACTGACCAAGTCAGCCATAACATTGCACCAGAACCCAGTCTATGGATTGCAACTCTAGGCCTGTATTTGCTGACTTTTGTACTGACCTTTGACCATCCACGCTGGTATCGACCCGCACTCACTGCAGTGGCCGCCATGGTTGCCTTGTTTGTTACTGTTGGTCGCAAAGAAATCCCATCTTGGTTTAATTTTGAATGGGAATATGGTGTCTCAGAAATGCGACTGATGCACTATGCAGTATTGTTTTTAGTATGCATGATGTGTCATGGCGAACTGTATCGGCAACGCCCTCGCAATACACGCTATTTAACTGAATTTTATCTGTGGATGTCAGTGGGTGGTGCATGCGGTGGTTTATTTGTGACCTTATTTGCCACGCATTTTTTCAATGAATACCATGAGTGGCCCATTGCGCTCATACTATCGATCTTATTAGCTTTCAGCATCTTACGTCGCGAATGGGCTGGCACAGCATCACTGACTAACTATTCGTCAACACCGCCAATGTCGTATACAGCACCGATATGGATAGCTAATCCAACTAAACAACACTATATCGGTATCGCCTGTATCGCAACACTCAGCTTATACCTCTTTATTGAGGACCCTCTAGAATGGCGCCCCGGCTCACCCACTGATTATGTCAGCATTCCGTTGGAACAATCACGTAATTTTTATGGCACAGTAGCCGTTACTGAGCGTCAATATCCAAAGCATCCAGAGCTTAACTACCGAGTTTTTTTTAGCGGAAAAATCACGCACGGACTACAATTCCAAAACCCAGAATTACGCTACCAACCAGCCACTTACTACAGTCAGCAAAGTGGTGTAGGTGAAACATTTTCTTATCTACATCAAAATGACAAGCCCTTACATGTAGGCCTAATAGGCTTAGGCGCTGGCACGCTAGCTAATTATGCAAGGTCACAAGATCGCTTTGATTTCTATGAAATTAATCCCGAAGTAGTACGTGTCGCCCAAAAGTGGTTCGATAATTTATCGACAATTAAAACACATGATCTCAGCATCATCTTAGGCGACGCCCGACTACAAATCGAGCGCCTACCCGCTACTACGCTGTACGATGTCATTGTGCTTGATGCCTTCACAGGCGGATCAGTACCGATTCATTTACTGACGCAGGAAGCATTTCAGATCTACAAATCACATCTCAAACCGAATGGCTTTATTGCCATTAACATCACTAATGCCTACCTAAATTTGTATCCCGTGGTTAAGGCACAAGCCCAAGCACTTGGTCTTGGTTATCGCAATAAATTTCAAGACATTGATCGGGATCATTTAATCAGACGTAATCAATATTTCATCATGACCAATGATCAGACCTATCTGAAAAACTACCCATCAGTTAATCGCATACTGCGCAACGAGCAAGGACAAGTCATCGGCATAGAAAATCGCGATCAGCCCGGGCTACGATTATGGACTGATCAATTTAGTAGCATGCACCAGATACAATGGTGATATAAATCATTTTACAAAGTGTAATTAGGTATACGCTCAGCGATTGCTGCTTACGTTTGCCGTGACTTGATAGGGGCTACGCCGTGTTCCCCACTGCGCACCCAAGCCCCAAGCACTGCCCTTGGACGTATACAAAGCATCTGCCGTTTGGTTGAACTCGCATTGGGTATCGACAAATCACTCGGGGCAAGGCTCGCTCTCCCACGCCAATTGCAGCACATAGGTATCGGATTGGGCGTTCAAATCAGAAATCAACAAGGCTAAACTTAGTGCTTACATAACATCGACTAAGAACAATAAATGAGCTTGATCAAGGTAGACTATGCTTAGTAGCTGGTGACGATGAAACTGTTGTAAGCCATCCATCCCTAGAAAGACGACTTGGTTAACCAGTTTTATGCCGGCAGGAAACAATCTGCGGCATAATCGAGATTACTTGCCCATCCACTAAATCGGACTCCGCTCAGTAACTCAGACAAAAAATATTGAACTTATTAACGTCATAAAGGCTGAAAAGTTATGTATAACATATGGATATCGAGCTTTAGGGAATTACAGGTATCCCATTACCCTATTTTGATTAGGATGTGAACATGAAAACTTTATTTCAATTGCTGATTGTGTTGATGATTGGGTGTTCCTACGCCCAGAGTAATTTACCTGCGTGTCAGGGTAATGATGTGGTCAAATGGAACAATTGCATTGCTACAACAACTTTTGTCAGCGGCCTCAAGTTTGTCGGGGAATACAGAAACGGAAAAAGTAATGGACAAGGTGCTATGACCTATGTCAACGGTGACAAATATGTTGGTGAATTCAAAGATGGCAATAGCAATGGTCAAGGCACTTACACCTTTGCCAATGGAGATGTATATGTAGGTCAGTTCAAAGATGGTGCGCCTAGCGGCCAAGGTAATATGACAAATACCAATGGCACAAAATACCTTGGCGAATATGAGAATGGGGTTAAGCACGGCCAGGGCACAGCGACCTTCCCTAATGGGAATAAATACGTTGGCGAGTTTAGAAATGGAAAATACAATGGGCAAGGTGTTTTTTACTTCCAAGCAAATGGCGAAAAATACTCTGGCGAGTGGAAGGATGGCAGGCGAACCGGTCAAGGAACTTACATATATGCCAATGGCGATAAATACGTAGGTCAGTTCTACGATGATAACAACAACGGGCAAGGCACCTACACGTTTGCAAATGGCAATATGCACGTTGGTGAATTCAAAAATGGACGTCGTAACGGGCAAGGTATTTTGTATGCTTCAGATGGCTCAACAATTAGTCAAGGCATATGGATGAATGAGAAACTCATCAGTTCATCAACATCCATACAGCAAGCCATAGCACCAAATATTGAATTAGCAAAACTACGCCTTGAGGCTAATGAAGCAAAAAGAAAGCAAGCCGAAGCAGAAGAGCAATTAAAGCTTTCTAAGCAACAGCAACCCTCCGCTGCTCCATCCGCACCGATGACCACAATGGCGAATAGAAGGGCGCTTGTGATTGGCAATGACTCGTACACATCGGTAACAAAATTGAATAACGCCCGTGAAGATGCCAAATCTATAGCATCAAACTTAACCTTAGTTGGGTATCAGGTAACACTCAAACTAGACTTAAATGAAAAAGAAATGAAGGCTGCATTAAGAGTATTCTCTAGCCAAGTGCAAGGGGGTGACGAAGTATTGTTCTTCTTTGCTGGGCATGGCGTTCAGTTAGGCGCCGCGAACTACTTATTACCAGTAGATATTGGCGGAGAATCAGAAGCACAAGTCAAAGATGAGTCTATTCAACTCCAAAGAATATTAGATGATATGTCAGACAAAAAAGCCAAATTTACTTTGGCGATGATTGACGCTTGTAGAGATAATCCGTTTAAGACTGCTGGACGTGCAATTGGCGGCAGAGGCATGGCGCCAACAACTGCGGCTACTGGCCAGATGGTTGTTTTTTCTGCTGGAACTGGTCAGCAGGCGTTGGATAGGCTTGGCAATAACGATAGGGACAAAAACGGAGTGTTTACACGAACCCTCTTAAAGGAGATGCAAAAGTCTGGAATCAGCATTGACCGTATTGTTAAAAATGTTCGTAACGAAGTTGCCGAACTAGCCAAATCTGTCGGCCATGAACAAGTACCTGCCATTTATGACCAAGTGCTTGGTGAGTTTTACTTCAAGAAGTAATATTAATTCGCTGATTACCTTTGACTGTATACAATACGAACGGTCAAGGCGGTAATTGATTTGATAGTTCCTAACAACAAACTTCTAAATCGCCAAACCTATTACAAAAAAATCCATCTATGGCAAGGGATAAATGCATTGAACCTCATAGCCATCCTGCTCATTTGATAACCTGTGCCAGCCTATAAAACCCATCAGAGATATTCATACAATGCCTTTTTTAGGTATGCATGTTGGTGATGGTTTAACCTTTAGCATATCAGGTAACGCCCCAAACTACTTTTAATTTAAATATGATATTTGTTGGCAATGCAACATCTCAAAGCATGCAGGCTACCTCAGAGATATCCATTATCAAAAGGATGCGACTTTAGCGATGCTGTAACGCCCAACACTCTAGTTACGTCTCAATTTATTAGCACCTTAGGAAGGCGTCAACGAAGTGATGAGGGAAGAAATGCGGGAATTTAGGGCAACCGCATGAGTAAAGCATTGCAAATACTTTACTTTTGGCGGTGTAGCGGCACTCCGCCTCCAAACGCATCAGAAACGCCGGAAATTGTCCCCAATCGCAGGTCACGAGTCCTTTGCGCTGCCATCGGCTTGTATTCTAACTATCGCTACCCACAAGGGTTCGCATCAATGTTTGCGGAAATATGCCTAAAGACTGGGTGGAACCACAATTCGCATCCACCCAGAGGGTCAAGAGGATTACTCCGTAAATCTTATAATTTATGATATGCAGGATGGTATGCTTTAAAGTAGACTTAAATTTTAATTATTAAAATCAATCACTTACATAACTTCTTGGCGGAGAGAGAGGGATTCGAACCCTCGATAAGCGTTTTGCGCCTATACTCCCTTAGCAGGGGAGCGCCTTCGACCACTCGGCCATCTCTCCGGATATGATTCAGCAATATCCAGTAACCACTTCGAAAAACTGCTAGTTGCTAAGGATAACACACCCAACCTTGAGCCACTATCTCAAGTGCATTCGCGACGCAAAATTAAGCGGTCTGATCCAACCCAAAAGCTTTATGCAGCACACGTACAGCAAGTTCAGTGTATTTTTCATCAATCACCACTGAAATCTTGATCTCAGAGGTAGAAATCATTTCAATATTGATTCCCTCCTCCGCCAGTGTTCGGAACATAGTGCTGGCAATGCCCGCATGGGAGCGCATACCCACACCAACTACCGACACTTTGGCGATCTTCTCACCACTTTGTAGGCCACGGGCTTTGGTATGCTCAATTACGGGCTTGAGCGTGTCTAGCGTTTTTTGATAGTCGTTACGATGCACTGTAAATGAGAAATCTGTCAAACCATCCTGACCGACATTTTGCACAATCATATCAACATCAATGTTGGCCTCGCCGATGGGGCCTAAAATTTGGTAGGCAATACCCGGACGATCGGGAACCCCTAGAACGGTAATTTTTGCTTCATCGCGGTTAAATGCAATACCGGAAATGACGGCCTGTTCCATGCGCTGATCTTCCTCAAATGTAATAAGTGTACCTTCGCCTTCATCCTCAAAACTAGAAAGTACACGCAATCGAACTTTATATTTACCCGCAAACTCTACAGAACGAATTTGTAGAACCTTAGAACCTAAACTCGCCATCTCGAGCATTTCTTCAAAGGTAATCGTCTTCAAACGGCGAGCTTCTGGAACAATTCTCGGATCTGTCGTGTAAACACCATCGACATCAGTATAAATTTGGCACTCATCTGCTTTTAAAGCTGCTGCGAGTGCAACCCCAGTGGTGTCAGATCCACCTCGCCCCAGTGTGGTGATGTTGCCTGCTGCATCAACACCCTGAAAACCAGCAACAACAACAACGTATCCAGCTGTAAGATCGGCACGAATCCGCTCTTCATCAATCTTTAATATCCGTGCTTTGGTATAAGCGTTATCGGTATGAATACCAACTTGTGCACCAGTATAGCTACGCGCTTTCAGCCCCTGCTCTATTAAAGCCATAGCAAGCAGTGCGATGGTCACCTGCTCACCTGTGGACACCATCGCATCTAATTCACGAGGGTCCGGTTGTGCCTGAATTTCTCGTGCTAAGGCAATCAGTCGGTTCGTCTCACCAGACATCGCCGAAACCACTACCACTACATCATGCCCTTGTGCACGCCAACGCGCGACACGTTTTGCGACGTTTTTAATGCGATCTGGGCTGCCGACGGAGGTTCCGCCGTATTTCTGAACGATCAATGCCATATCGTTTGTAATTCTACCTGTCAAAAAGGTGCGTATTTTATTGTATTTCCAGATAAAAATCGAGTTTACTCAAGAATTGCTCTGGTTTTGTCGTCAAGCGTGTTTGTTATAATAACCTCAAATGCAAATTACCCGAAGGCTAGAATTTGATGCTGGCCACCGAATTCCCAATCACTCCAGCCAGTGTCGACACTTACACGGTCACCGCTATGCCATCGAGGTCACCCTTAGTGGCCGCCTGAACACCACAGCAGGCGCATCGAATCAAGGCATGGTACTAGATTTTAGCGACGTCAAGTCCATCATTGTTGCCCATGTAGTGCAACCTTGGGATCACGCATTTCTCGCTTGGCGCGAAGACCATGATGTAGTCAATTTCTTAAACTCACTTCCCAATCACCATACCCAGCTCTTTGACGCCCCCCCCACAGCTGAGCATCTCGCACAATGTGCGTTTAACATTTTAGATGTTCAGTTTAACTCACGTTATGGCACGGATTTGCAACTCGAACGGGTCCGGCTCTACGAAACACCTAATTGCTGGTCAGACGCGATCCGCAGCTCATCTACTACTAAAAAGATTTAGCGGTCGTCAGTCGGCCGCAACTCGCCACGTGCATAACGTTCAGCCTCAGCCTTTTCTTCGGCCGCATTGCGGCCCATCAGAAATAATGGCCAAGCGATACACGAAATCAATATAAAGCCAGAGACATAGGCCAGAATCATGAATTGAAAAGCAGCTGCTGTCCGTTGCATCACAAGGTAAGTAAGAACATTGGACAAAGGTGCGCCATGAAATAACTCTCGCAACTCCCAACCCTTACGACAGGGGCTACTTTGCTCAGGCCCTGGCCAAACCAAATGCTTGGCCTCAAACACACCTCCACAACCCATCAGCGCTTGCGCCATTCGTACATCATCAGCGACTCGAGATGCAAATCCTGAAGTGCTATACCAACTGGCACCGAATGCAATCACCGCTGGAATGAGCGCTATCAACAGATGACTTAGCACCATACGCGCAATCGATACCTGCTTTTCCTCTGCGCTCTCCTCGATGGCTGACGTAGGCAAGGAAGCATCTGCACTTTGGGGTTTTAAATCCGAGGTAGGTTCAGCCATTTTTATTCATACAATTTAAATTTTGACTATCAAAATGAAGGGTCGAAAATATCAATTTCAACTTGGGCAAATGCCAACAAGAACAATAAAATTCATTAAAATCAGAATGTTACAGCAAATGCACAGTAAAAACATGTTACCTTAAGATTAAATTACATCACAAATTGTTTCATTAAAATGATAAAGTTAATGCACTTAATGCATTTTAGTATACAAATTGTATGTGCATACCTCACCATTGACGAGGCATTTTGCTTAAACAACTTTTTTTATCACTTCGCTTAACAGTAACAGCGAGACTCACGAACAGCCTGTGGCTCACTTTGTTCGCGAGTGTTGCCATCGTACAGAGTTACAGTCATGCAGGTCCATTAATCGATGGCTTTGCGGCCTATAACCGCGGTGATTACGCGGTTGCGTTTACGCATTTTAATCCCCTAACGGCACGAGGTGATGCAACAGCACAGTTCAATCTGGGCGTAATGATGCAACTGGGGCAAGGCACTAAACCTAACCCCAAAGAAGCTGTTCGATTATTTAAACTCGCAGCCGCACAAGGTCACGCAGCCGCACAATCTATGCTGGGACAAATGTACGCTACCGGACAAGGTGTTGCCCAAGATCATATTGAAGCCATCCGACTCTATCGCCTTGCCGTTGCCCAAGATTATGCTCCTGCACAAAGCAACCTGGGCTACATGTATGCTAATGGTCAAGGTGTTCCTGCTAATCCGGTAGAAGCAGTGCGCCTATATCGTCTGTCCGCCGCCCAAGGGCATGCTGCCGCACAATCCAATTTAGGCTACATGTATGCCAATGGCATGGGCGTCACTCAAGACATGGCTGAGGCAGTACGGTGGTATCAATTAGCAGCTACTCAAGGATACGCTCCTGCACAAGATAACCTGGGCGTGATGTATAGCACCGGACAAGGCGTTGGGCAAAATCTCATCGAAGCCCAAAAGCTACATCGCGCCGCTGCTGCTCAAGGCTATGCACCAGCTCAATTTAATTTAGGTGCACTGATCGCTAAGGGAAAAGAAACCACGGTCGATTATGCCGAAGCCGCACGTCTTTACCAGCTGGCTGCAGCCCAAAACTATGCACCAGCGCAATCCAACTTAGGTGCGCTATATGCTAATGGCCAGGGTGTACCTCAAGATCATTCCGAAGCCATGCGCCTCTACCAGCTTGCAGCAGCACAAGGATACGCCCCAGCGCAATACAATCTCGGTGTTAAATATGACAATGGTCGGGGTGTTCCGCAAGATCATGCCGAAGCCGCGAGATGGTATCGCTTAGCAGCAGCACAAGGGTATGCCCCTGCACAATTTAATTTAGGGGTTAAATACGACACAGGCCGAGGCGTTGTTCAAAACTATGCCGATGCCGCTAAGTGGTATCGCTTGGCTGCCGCCCAAAGTCATGGCCCCTCGCAAACTAATTTAGGGGCGCTGTATGCTACCGGCTTAGGTGTTCCTCAAGACTTTGTGCGGGCATATATGTGGACCAGCTTAGGCGCCACGGCAGGCGATAGCAAAGTCAGTGAAAATCGCGATCGCCTCACCAAGCAAATGACCCCAGCCCAATTAGCTGAAGCGCAAAAGCTAGCCAGAGACTGCCAAGGGCGTCGCTTTAAGGGCTGCGACTAAGCGGGGTCAGGCAGCGTCCAAGAAAGTTAAATTGATAACTTGGCGGATCAAGCTATAGCTCAAATAAATAACCAGAACGAAGGATTAATTGTGCTTTGAACCCGACTCAACATATTTCAAATCGATATGGTTGGTTCATCTTATTTGCGCTGCTCGGCCTGTTGGCTTCAGCGAATATAACAACCATGGCGCAAGCAGCCGAGAAGAATACCTCACATCAAAAAAATTCAACCACAGTATCAAAGCATTATCAACACGCCACACCAGGAGTGAAGCGCGATGCTAGAGGCCGCATTGCACGGGATCATAAAGCAAGGCAATCCTTTAAAAACACCTATCCCTGCCCCGCTACAGGCAAGAGTAAAGGCCCCTGCCCAGGATATGTGATCGATCATATTCAACCGCTAAAACGCGGTGGCGCCGATCAGCCCAGCAATATGCAATGGCAAACTACTGAGGCCGCAAAACAAAAAGATCGAATCGAATAAAAAAACAAATAATCAATAAGTTAACCAATTTATTGACTTCAAACTCCAGCCATCATTACCAACCGACTTTAGCGCTTCCTAAATCCATCACCATCCGTGTTGATAAATACAATTTAGGAAAAATCGAATCAATCAAAATATACTCATCATTATTGGAATGCGAACCATAGCCTCGCAGTCCAAAGCTCTCGAGCACTCCACCTTTAGGCTTTAAACCCGCAAATGCAGCATCTGTGCCGCCCCCTGTGGCCCGCTCACGGATATCAATCGGCTTACCGATTTCATTGAAAATATTCACGGCATGCTTGGCCATCACTAAAGACGCCGCAGTAGCCTCGAAAGCCGGACGACTTCGATAAAACGTTAACTCAACTTGAGTGTCAGGGATCAACTTTTCTTTAATCGCTTCATTTAAAGCAAATTCCATCAAATCCAAATCTTTATTGGATAACGAGCGCACATCCGCAATGGCCGAAGCCGCTGCTGGGATAACATTGCGCGAGCCACCGCCCTCAACCACCGTCCAGTTAATTTGTAAACCTTTAGAAGGGTCTCCAAAGTTTCGCGTCTTGAGCATTTGGTGTGCCAACTCGTAAATTGCATTGCGACCCGCTGCTGGGTCCGAGCCGGCATGAGAGGCCTTACCCTGCACCTTCATCTCAACAATTGCAATGCTACTAGTTGCTAAACGCACCATATCCTTTTCAAAACCACCGCCCTCGAAGGACATGACTGCATCATAAATGCCGCCGTTTTTCACCAAAAATTGACTAGAACCGGGTGAACCCAATTCCTCATCGGCATTAATGAGCACCGCTAATTCCTGATAGTCATTAAAACCCATCTCTTTCAGTAGCGCGACAGTATGTAATATCAGTGCTATGCCTTGCTTATCATCAGCAATGCCTAAACCATAAGCACGATTGCCATCGATACGATAAGGCTGTTTCACACCCATCCCTTTTGTATAAACGGTATCCATATGGGCAATCAGCAATATTCTCTTTTGACCTTTACCAGTTTTACGAGCAAAAACCATAGAACCCAACTCTGCACCTTTCAACTGGGGATGAAAATCAGGCGCCTTAGTCGGGATGACCTGCACAGTCATATCCAATGCTTTGAGTTGACCTGCTATTAAATTTGCCAACTGCGCCAAACCCTGTAAGTCACGGCTGCCTGACTCAATGCCAACCAGACCCTGCAAAGTTTGCAACAAGGGATTCACATGAGCCTGTGCTTTTTCTTGAATCACACTCAATGGTAAACCCTGGGCATGCACTGCTGGCAATCCAGAAGCAAGCAAGACCGCGGCCGCATGGCATAAAAATAACATCCAATCACGAGACCGAGATTTCAGGTGCGCATTGAACAATACTGCATGAATAGCTACTTGTATCATCATCATCCCCAGAGTGTTTTAAAAAAATTCTTAGCAAATACAGCATAAAAAATTTATTTTTTAGTCAACTATTACCGATCAAATTAAACAATTAATCATCCATTTTTATTAACAATTTACTGAATTAATGATTCAACTAAACTGCTAAAAATCTGTTTTGAAGAACATGTTGAAAATCAACAGGGCCGGACCGACCTCCGGAAGTTGTGCAAGCGCGACTAAAAAATTATTTTTATAAAATATGAACTCAATTAATGACAAAGCAACCAAAAGAAATATTCAAATTCAATATAACACTTATAAACAAGCTGCTGAGTCTAAATACTGATAACCAGTAAAATTCAAAGGCACATATCACAATCAATTGCCAATTTATCAGCAAAAGATTATGATAACCCCCACAAATACTGATACTTTTAGACCTCATCACCTCCCCATGCAACGCTCATAATATCCGCTATTACCATCTATGATGCTGGCTATTTAATCTTAAAAATACGTATAAATCTCTTAGCCTATTAGATAGCCAGCCGCGAATTAACATTATTGAAATCACTCAGTCGACGATTTAAGTTGATTAACACTTATTTACACATCTACGCATCTACGCATCCACGCATCTACATAAACACTATATTTAGAAATCAAACATGAACAAGCTATTCTTATTATTATCCATTGCTGCTTTAAATGTATCAGCACAAAGTCATACGGCAAACCCATGCGATTCCAGTGCATGTAATAAGCCCAATATCAATATCAATATCAGCTACGCACAAAAAACAGCTCAGATACTATCTGGCACCTCTTTAGAAGTTGAAAGTCCGGATGCGGCGCTACGTAACAGTTTTGAAGTCTACTCAAAAAATGTCCAAAAAAGCTGGGGAGGATACAAAAGCTTAATCGCAGAACCTATGCAAACATGGAGCAAAAGTGAAATCGCACGTAAGGATCAAACCATTTTATATCCATTCTCCGGCCCAGACTTCTCAACCGTGTATCACATGTTTCCGGACGCGGAGCGTTACATATTGATTGCGATGCAAAAAGCCGAAAAGCCTATTAACTATGCAGAAATAAATGCCAAGGGTGCGGTTCAATCATTAGAAGTCATGACCGATGCTTGGGATAAGTTTGGAAAAAATGGATTTTTTGTCACCGAATACTTAGACAAGTATTACTATAAAACCAATATTCGGATTGGACTAAGCAACTTTTTAGTCACTTTCATTCATCTCTATGGCTTTAAAATCAATGAAATTATTCCAATCACTATCAATGATGCTGGCGAAGTGGTCACACTACCGCTAGACAGTAAAGATTGGACTTCAATCCGCATTAAATTTGAAAAAAATGGAAAGTCAAAGTATTTAGACTATCTCAGAATGGATTTATCCAATAAAGGATTTGCTAAAAGACCGGAACACTTAAGCTTTATTAAACATGCCGCCATCAACCCGGTCATATTCAAAGCTGCTTCCCACCTGCCACAAAATAAAGATTTCTCTGAGTTCTCTGATCAAATACTTTCAAAATCACCGTTTATTCTTCAAGATGAAACAGGTATTAAATATTCAAAATTAAAAACAACCTATAACATCAAATTATTTGGGGAGTTTAAAGAAGCCCACCACTCCTTTAGAAGTTATCACAGGGATTTAGCGCAAGCATTTAAAGACAGTGCTGATGTCAAACCGCTCAACTTCAAAATTGGTTATTATAAAAATGGTAACTATTCATTGATCGTAGCCAATCGCATGCCTTAACAGTTGATCACCTCTCAATATCTACTCTTACTGCCTTTAATCGTCTTAATTTATACGCAATTAAGACTGGATCGCACTCGGCATGCGCTCCTTATACTCGTTGCCGCCATTATATTTCTGGCTTCTGGTATCTATGATCTAGTTATTATTTCATTATTGCTGAGCATCACTTGGTTTGGTATTCGGATTTCAAAAAAAAAATTATCCAGTAAAAAGATATACCTCATCGCTTTAATTGCTCTGGAGATTACCCCACTATTCATTTATAAATTTCTAAAATTAGGCTGGTTTCACGAAGCGCTCGCTGAGGAACTAAGCCTTGATCAGCTCTCTAGTTTAATTCCTCCCTTAGGGCTATCCATACTCACGTTTCAAGCAATCAGTTATACGGTCGACCGCTTTCAAAAAAAAATCCATGAAACTGGTTTTTTTGAATTCTTGGTCTACATGACCTTTTTTCCCCATCTGGTCGCTGGCCCCATACTAAAAGCATCAGAGTTCATACCGCAATTAAGTACAAAAAGAGTAGTCAGTGAATCCGATCTGAATGATGGGATATGGCGTATTTTTTGCGGCTTATTTAAAAAATTAGTGCTGGCCGACCTGCTTGCAAAAACTGCGATCGACCCCGTTTTCCTGGACTCGGGCGCCTTCTCTAGCCTAGAAATCTTAATCGCATTGTATGCGTATACGATACAAATTTACCTAGACTTTTCAGCCTATACTGACGTGGTGATTGGATCTGCACTATTGCTAGGCTACAAAATCCCAGAAAACTTCAATCAACCCTATCGTGTGCATTCTATTGCAGAATACTGGCGTCGCTGGCACATGAGCCTTTCCAACTGGGTCATGCATTATGTCTACTTTCCGCTCGGTGGCAGCCGTGGAGTCGGGCTTGTTGTCTACCGCAACGTTTTTATTTGCATACTCTTGCTCGCAATATGGCACGGCATCACTATCAATTTTATTTTGTATGGCACGTGCCATGCAACTGCCGTTTGTATTAATCGATGGGCTAGAAAACAAGAGTGGTGGATTCAGTTATTCAACCAACATCCCATAGTTCTGCGTATTGCTTGTTGGCTACTGGTTTTTAATTTTATTGTATTCTCACGAATACTCTTTCGAAACCCAGACCTCGAATCCGCGCTTAATTTTATTGATAACATTCAAAACTCTGATTTATCCGGATCTCCAAGGTTTCCGCTGATATTTTGGCTTGCGCTGTGCGGAGGTTGTGTCATCTGCTTCATTAATATGAAAATGATTAATACCGTTCGTAATCTCTTTAATCAATTTCCCTATTTTGCAAAAGGCTTACTATTTGCATTGGTCTTAATGGCAGCGGCTTATTTATCTAGTGGCGATTTATTAAATTTCATTTATCGGAATTTTTAAATGTTAGCCATAAAGAATAAAACTATGTTGAATCTTGGAATCTTGTACATTGCATGTATAGCAGGTATTCTTCCCACGTATTTTATTGATGATATAAAAATTTTTCGCCCAACCAGAGCTTTAGGTGAAATAAGCTTCTACAGCTATCTTAATAATCTACTATCAAAAAACAAAAAAGCTCCTGATACCTCGATCAGTGAACCCGAAACTGCAGAGTCTGCGTCTACAAAAAACAAAGTGGCTACTCAAACCAAAAAGAATATTGCCACGACATCACCAAATCAAGCGCAGACAGCCCCCTTTAACAATGTCATTGAAGGGGACCAACATTTACAAAACTTCTTCAAAGCCCTCAAAAACAAAGGTAGAGATGGCAAACCAGTCAAAGTGTTGCACTACGGAGACTCAATCATCGCCGGCGATGGTATAGCCAGCACAGTACGGTTGCGCCTACAAAAAGAGTTTGGCAACGGTGGGCCAGGTTTTTATGTCGCCGGTATGGACCCACGATGGATGCGGCGAGGTGATGTAAAAGTCACGCGCAAAGGCGAATGGGATATCTTCACAATCTTATTTGGTGGTAATCAAGGCAGGTATGGTCTGGGGGGGATTGTTGCGACCACACTTAAAGCCGGTGAGATACTTATTAATCATCCCATACCAAATCATCAATTAGGACGCCAGTTTGAGATGTACACCCAAACTCCAAAAACTGCCCAGCCACTCAGTCTTGAAATTAATGGCCAAGCAGTAGAGTTCACACATAAAATAACCCACAGTTCTTTTACACAATGGGTCTATAGCTCTCCAGATCCAATCATCCAAATCAAGATTAAAGTCACTGAATTAAAATTTGAAATCTATGGCGCAGTTACAGAATTCTCAGAAGGTGTGACGTGGGAGACGACTGCTGTAGTTGGTGTCAGTTCAGGCTCATTTAAAAATCTTGGCCCCACTCAATTTGAAGAACAATTAATAGCCCGAGCACCTGACCTTGTGGTATTAATGATTGGTGGCAATGAGTTAGGGCATGGTGGACTATATGAGGCCAACGGTAAATCCTACAAAGACTCCTATATCTCAGCACTTAAAAAGGTTCGGGGTAACTCTAAGGCCGACTGCTTAATCATCAGCCCACTCGACCAAGCCTATATGACCGAAGACGGTCAAATCACCTCTAAACCAACGATGTCAAAAGCCGTACAGTTCCAGAAAGAAGTCAGCGCTGAAGCAGGGTGTGCTTTTTGGAATTCATGGCGCTTTATGGGTGGTGTAAACTCCTACTCAAAATGGCTTAACCAAGGGCTTGCTTGGACCGACTTAATGCACTACACCGAGAAAGGTCAGCAGATAATCGGTAATGGATTATTTGAAGCACTCATTTCTGGCTACCGAAATTTCGAGAAATCCAATTGAAGCGCGTCCAATTAAAGCATTACCAAATTTTAAAGAATTCTTTATTGGGGCTATCTTTACTCATCAGTAGTGCTTTTGCTCAGGCCCAAGTCGAGACGCAAAGAATCAAAGTATTTGGCAATCAGTCTGTGCCAAAAATTAGCTGTCCTGTTCTAAAGAAACCCATTCGCAAACCTGCAACAACTTATCCGACAATCACTGGACGCGCCAATCTTAATAACAATAACCCCCCCCTGCCCACTACACAAAATCAATCAGTGATACTGACAATCACTGAAGAAGATGAGGCAAAACTCTCAGAAATTGCAGTGCCCACTACAGACGAGTTAAGAAGAAATACGCTTAATCCAACCACCCTACTCAACTTTCACGAGCGACTGCAGCAGTCCATTAAATCCACAGGACTGGCTAGAGTTGGCTTATGGGGTGGAAGTCACATGGCAGCAGAGTTTATGCCAAGCGAGATGCGTAAATCACTACAGTCCAAATATGGCAACGGTGGCCCTGGCCATATCAACTTGCTGTTTGGCAGGCCTGGAATTCGTCTGCCAGTATCTACCCTATGCCAAGAAGGCGAGTGGATTCAACACACCCCACCACGCAACAATACGATCGACAACCAAGAGATTGGGTTGGGTCTGTACTCAATCACATCAGCCAGCAGAAATGCAAGCGTTGAGATTGACTTCAGAGACCAAAATGACTCTAGCCGAACACACCAAGTCTACGTTTATTATTTAAGTCAGAACCAAGGCGGTTACTTTGATGTTTTCATTGATGATGTTCACATAGACAGCTTTAATACCTCTGGTAGCGAAATTATTAAATCACTCAAACTGGTTTCTGATCTACCCATTTCAAAAATTAAAATTGTTGCAAAAGATGATAGGCGAGTTAGTTTACTTGGGGTGCATGCCGAATCAAACCAAGGCATCATTCTTGATAACTATGGCATACCAGGCGCTTCAGGAAACTTCTGGCACAGCATTCATTCCGACACCCTTAAACGTCTTGCTATAGATCGACATTACGACACTATTATGCTCGCCTATGGCACTAATGATGTTGTTGGTGCAACATGGGATAGCGAACAATACCAAAGAAAATTTACCGAGACCCTGTCTGCGATGCGCAAACTGTTTCCGACACAAAGCTGTCTTATTATCACCCCTGGGGATCGAGCCAGTTACATTCAAACGCGACGCTACAGCAAAAATCAGCGCATCAATAAACGAGCGCTGACAAGACGCATGGTTGATTCATATACTTACTCAATGCGACATAAACGTGTAGCGGACATTCAAACTGCGGTTGGCAGTCAATATCAATGCGCCACATGGAATATGTCGCTAGCCATGCGAGAATTAGGTGGTGCCTATGAAATGACCCATCAAAAACCACCACTGATGGCAAACGACCTCATTCACTTAACCATTGCTGGTTACAAACTAATGGCACAAAAGTTAAATACATTTTTAGGTCTTTGATTGCAATAGATGTAATGACTTTAAAATCTACTCCATTTTTATCATAAATGATCTCGCCATCACATTACTGGAACCTATATGCCTGAGTCAGCAACACTATCGTTAGCTCTGAGCAACTTTGTCACTAACACTAAAAGCACTGCCATCCCCAATACGGTCAAAACCTGGGGAAAACTACTCTTACTCGATGCCATTGGTAACGCATTCGCCTCGACGCGCTACGACTTCTCCCACCGTGCATTGCTTGCACTACAAGGCTTAGATACTGGCGCTAGCACTGTGATTGGCATGCCAGCCAACCTCACGCTACGAGATGCTGTCTTAATGAACGGCACGCTCATACATGGTTTAGACTACGATGACACTTATCTTCCAGGTGCAGCACATCTCACCGCTAGTTGCATACCAACTGCATTAGGACTTGCCTCACAAATCGATTGCAATGGCGGTACGTTTTTAGATGCTTTTATTTTAGGTCTTGAATCTGGCATTCGGCTTGCTGCTGCCGCTAGCGGTGGCTTTTTAAAAACTGGCTTTCATCCGACCAGCTTATGCGGTGCATTTGGTTCTACGCTAGTTGCTGCAAAATTAATGGGTTTAAGCACTTCACAAACAGTCATGGCACAAGGCCTAGTGTTAAGTTCAGCTTCGGGCAACATGCAACCCACTCAAGAAGGCGCATGGTCAAAAAGGCTACACCCTGGACTCATGGGCTCAGCGGCAATCACTGCAAGCGCGCTCGCCCGCCAAGGGTTCACTGGTCCGTTACAAGTCTACGAGGGTAAGCATGGTTTATTTAATTGCTATATGGGCAGATTTGCAGATCAAGCAGACTTCTCGCAAATCACCCACGAGCTAGGTAAATCATGGGAGTGCTTGCGCACTTCAATCAAACTGTTTCCAGCCTGCTATCAATCTCACGCTGCGATGTTGGCGGCATTAGAAATTCGTGATCAAGAGCATATTGATCCAGAAGCTATAGAATCTGTACGCGTTAGGATCGCACAAGCTGCAGTAGCGCTGGTGTGCGAACCTGAGGAAAACAAGAAAAAACCTCACAATAGCTATGCTGCTCAATTTAGCATGCACTATGCCTTGGCTTGCTGTTTAATCCGTGGGAAATTTAGCCTAGATGAAATTGAAGAAACGGTTTTTAGTGATCCAAAGTTACTTGAACTTGCAAAAAAAACCTCTTATGAAGTCGATCCTGACTCTGGCTTCCCAAAGTATCGATCTGGAGAAGTGATTGTCAAGATGAAAAATGGTGCAACTTATACACGGCGTAAAAACGTGCTGCCCGATGAGCAAGCACTACCCCAATCTATTATGAATAAGTTCTACGACAACACTCAATATGCAATGAGCAGACATAGAGCAGAAGCGTTAGTTGAAACTGTTTTAGGTATAGAAAAGATCTCTTCCTTGCGCTTGTTTACGCAATCACTGTGCTAAGTGATTGATAGGCATTTCAGTGCAAAATACCTCAATTACCGATCTAACTCTCCCATATTCTTCGTTTTCTTTTTTTGTATTCTCTTCTTTGCATTCTTTAATCTGAATTATTTACTCGGCATCCTTACATGACCATGAAATTACCACAAGCAGCCCCTCTACTTTGCTCGGCACTTATTGCATTGCCTTTAGGTTTATCGCAAGCTTGGGCTCAAAAGAGCAACGCTGCTTATCCAGAAAAAAATATTCGCCTAGTCATCCCTTACCCGCCTTCCGGTGGGGCAGACGTTATTGCTAGACTCATTGCACCGCATCTTTCTGCCAAATGGTCAAAGTCTGTCATTGTTGAAAATCGCGCTGGTGCAGCTGGGATGATTGGTACTGACGTTGTGACTAAAGCGCCTAGTGATGGCTATACCTTGTTAGTCACCACGCAAGGCCCTGTCACTATCAACCCAAGTCTATTTCAAAAAATGCCCTATGATTCAATGAGAGACCTGTTACCGGTGGCGCTACTGGCGTCTTACTCAACACTATTAACAGTCCACCCATCATTACCGGTGAATAATATAAAAAGCCTTATCGCTTTTGCTAAAAAAAATCCCAAGACTATTAATTATGCTTCGGGCGGCAATGGCACTACACAACACCTGTCCGGTGAGTTGCTTAACTTAATGGCCGGCATTCAATTGATCCACGTACCCTACAAAGGTGGCAATGCAGCATTCTCCGATTTGCTAGCAGGGCATATCTCGGTCGGATTCTCATCACCTGGCCTAGCACTACCTTACTTCAAATCTAATCGTTTACGATTTTTGGCAGTCACTAGTGAGCATCGCTCGCCGAGCTTTCCTGATATACCCGCTATTGCCGAGACCTTGCCTGGTTTTGATGCTGTGGCTTGGGTCGGTCTATTTGCTCCGCGCCAACTGTCACCGGAAATTGCGGCGAGCTTAAACCGCGAACTCACACGGGTTATGCGGTTAACTGAAATTAAAACGACGCTATCCACACAAAACTATGAGGCGTTATCCATGTCTACAGAAGACTTTCAAACGTATATCAAAAGCGATATGGATAAATGGGCTAAAGTTATTTCTAAAGCAGGTATTAAAGTTGAGTAGTGTGCGTAGTTTGATTAGGCTTAGCTTAGCCTAATAAATACTGAATACCTGTTAATAGGCAATATACTTAAACTCCAAATTACTGAGGCACAGGCAACTCTATCATGACCTCGTTTCTACGCCAAAACGGCAAGGTCCAAGGCGGGTTATAACGTGCTAATTGCGCGCTTGCCATATGCTGCATATTTTTTTGCAATAACCACTGCTGCAACTCAGCAACTTTTTTCTGCATACCATGCTCGCTAACAAATCCTGAGAACGTCAAGACTGCCTGACGCTTACCGGGCACCTCACGTAAAGAGATCAAGTCGCTGCGTGGTTTCGGTAGTGTAGTTAAGGTGTAGGCTTGTGGCATCACAAAAAACACGCGCCAAGCAACTGGCTGCGCCCCATGCGAAATGTGCTCAACAGTTACCGGCGCAGTCATGGCGATTTTTTCTGACTTCACCGGCTCTACCGTGACCGGTGCAGTCATCGCAATCTTTTCGCTAATGCTATCGCCGTGAACACTTTTGATTTGATTGTCGCCAAAAATATAGGCGGCTATACGCCTAAAACCTGCAGTAGAGGCCTCATCCATATCACCCTCTACAATCGTTTCAGCAATGATAAACGGGCGATACTGACGAATTTCAATGTTCTTAGACTGCTCAATAACATCATAAACCGGCTCTTCTATGGCCATGGCCTCCCCCATACTAACCATCAGATAAATAACACTGCACAAGAGACGAATATTCAAAATTAAACTCACTGAGTAGATTTAAAATAGTCAATTAAATCAATAAGATAGATAATTTGGTGCGAAAAAACATCCCTCTAGAGGGATGTCTGGCGGAAGCGGTGAGATTCGAACTCACGAAAGGTTGCCCTTTGCCGGTTTTCAAGACCGGTGCAATCGACCACTCTGCCACACTTCCTTTTTTACAAATTTGACCAAAATATTAGTAAAAGCCTTAAAAACAGCCTAATTTACTAAAATCTGAAGGCTAACCTTCGCTCAATGGGTTCAGATAATATCATGTATGATCAGATACTTACATAGCTATCGTCGAATTAATCAATGTCAATGGGAACACGTAAATTACTTGCAACTTTTTAGAACTTTGCGTAATCTTAGCGCGCTATCTTTTTTGATAGCGAATTAGATTTAGATTTGTTGACTTAAATAGATCATACTAGATATATACGCGCACCCTTTTATTTGGCATGCGTAACTGAGTTCTCGTTTCAAAGCATTAAATTTATTGGAGGTTAATCAATATGCAACCCAATCTTTACGAACAAAACAGCTACCCCTATGACAGCAGCGAAGCACTTGCACAATCCAATCGAGTGCTGCGCAACACTTACTTCTTACTAGCCCTATCGCTCATCCCAACCATCATTGGTGCTGCAATTGGCACCAACATGAACTTTGGCTTCATGCGTGCCAGCCCCATCATGGGTATGCTGATTCTTATGGGTATTATGTATGGTTGGATGTACATGATTGAGAAGAATCGCGACAGTAGCCTGGGCGTCGTTTTACTCTTAGGTTTCACAGCCTTTATTGGCCTAACTCTTGGCCCATTACTGCAACACACTCTAAAAATGGCAAATGGCACTCAGCTCGTGATGATGTCCGCTGGTGGCACTGCAGCCGTTTTCTTTGTGCTAGCAGGCTTGGGGGCTGATACTAAGCGCGACTTTAGTTTCTTAAATAAATTCTTAGTAGTCGGTGCGGTAGTGATCATGCTGGCCGTATTGGCGAACATTTTCCTCCAAAGCCCGGTGCTCCAACTTGCTTTGTGTGGCGCATTTATTATTTTTTCATCTGCAATTATTCTCTGGCAGATTAACGACATCGTTAAAGGTGGCGAAACCAATTACGTTTCAGCTACCCTAACGCTCTATATTTCGCTGATCAATATCTTCACAAGCTTGCTGCAAATTTTAGGTGTTGTAGGCGGCGACCGCGATTAGTTTATTTTTGATTAGTTTTAGTTATTTTAAAAAAGGCGACTGTTTGTCGCCTTTTTTATTGTGACTTGCTATACCGCTCGCTCAAAACAAGCGATAGACTCCACATGGGCGGTATGTGGGAACATATTCACCACCCCTGCACTTAGCAATCGATAACCATGGGTGTTCACTAACAGATCTGCATCTCTAGCCAAGGTTGCGGGATTGCAAGACACATAGACAATACGCCGCGGGCCATTGCTACCAATTAAACGGATCAGCTCTAATGCGCCGTCTCTTGGGGGGTCAATCAGTAGCTTATCAAAATCACCCAAAGCAGCCCATTGGATAGCATCAATTTTAAATAAATCCATCGTCATAAATTGCACATTAGAAGACAATATATTACGCATGGCATTGTCTGTAGCGCGTGCGATCAAACCCGCACTACCCTCAATACCGAGTACGCTAGCGCCGCTTCTGGCTATGGGCAGCGTAAAATTACCTAAACCACAGAACAAATCCGCTATGCGCTCGCCCGGTTGTGGATCTAATAAACGTAACGCACGGCGTACTAATACGGTATTAATTGCATGATTCACTTGGGTAAAGTCGGTAGGCCTAAAATGGATCTGAACATCAAATTCTGGCAGTGCGTAATACAATGCTGTTGCATCAACCGGATGCAGCAAGTAAGTGCTGTCAGGCCCCTCAGGCTGCAGATAAACCACTAAACGATGCTGATCCGCAAATGTTTTCATCAAGACTTCATCTTGCGCAGTGAGAGCATCTAAGATCCTGAACACAAATACATCAGCAATCTCAGTCAGCGCTATTTCAATTTGCGGCAAGCGCTGAGCAATACTTAACTGCACGATCAATTCGCGTAACGGATCAATAAGATCTGAAATGCGTTGCGGCAATACACGACAGCTGTGCATATCCGCTACATATCGACTGCGCTTCTCATGGAACCCCACCAACACACCACCTTTTTTAGCCACATGACGCACAGTAAATCGAGCTCGATGACGATAACCCCAGGTAGGGCCGTAAATCGCTGGCAGAATACGCTCTGGTGATACTTGACCAATATGTTTCAGATGATCCTCTAATACTCGCTGCTTGGCTGCAACCTGCGTGCGCGGCTCAATATGTTGAAGCGCACAGCCACCACACAATCCAAAATACTCACAATTTGGTTTGGTGCGCGAGGGGCTATCATGAATAATCGTTTGTGCAAAGCCCTGCTCATAGGCAGGCGTTTTTTTATAGATAGAGACAGTGACACGTTCACCAGGTAATGCACCCTCAACAAACACCACTTTACCCTCATGACGCGCCACACCTCTCCCCTCATAATCCAGAGACTCGATGTCGAGTTGTAGCGGTATATATACTTCGCGTGACTGCTGACGCGATTTAGCAGAACGACGGCGCATTGTTTACTCAGGCCAACGAGATAAAAATTCCTGCCAATGTGGTTGATCTGCTTTGCGTAAATGATCTCTCACAACATTAACTAATGCGGTATGTTGGTCCCGGGTTAATGCACCGCGCATTAATTGAAATCGCAAATACACCAGGTAAGTATTTACAACATCAGCCTCACAATAGCGCCATATATCCTCTATCTGACCAGCCTCGTACGCTGACCATACCGCAGCCCCCCCCATGCCGACCTTACCAGGCAAGCCCATGAGTTGCGCTAACGCATCCAATGGCGCATTGGCACGCGCTTGATACATGGCTAACAAATCCATTAAATCAAGATGGCGTGCATGGTAACGACTAATATAGTTATTCCACTTAAACTCGCGGTCATCTTCGCCCATATCCCAGTAGCGTGCTGCAGTAACACCATGAATCAGCCCTCGATAATGCAAGACGGGCAGATCAAAACCACCGCCATTCCAAGAGACTATTTGTGGCGTATATTTCTCAATACCATCAAAAAAACGTTGAATGATTTCCGCTTCGCTCTCACCGTTGGCGCCCAAAGACCAAACCCGAAATTGATCTCTATCCTGCAACACACAAGAAATCACCAAAACCTTCTGGAGATAATGCGGCAAAAAATCATTGCCATTCGATTGCCGACGTAACTGAAATGCCATCTCAGCAACATCATGATCAGACACCGAGCTATCTAGCTCGTGCAATCGTCGGATACCCGCAATATCAGGTATCGTCTCGATATCAAAAACTAATATGGGATTTAACATCTAACCTATTGATTTCTTAAGTAACAATAATTTAAACATTGGGGAACACACCTGTAGACAAATAACGGTCACCACGATCACATACAATAAATACAATGACTGCATTGCGAACTTGTGCGGATATTTGCAGAGCTGCCCAGAGTGAGCCGCCAGATGAGATGCCAGCGAATATGCCCTCTTCACTCGCAAGGCGTCGCGCCATATCTTCAGCATCTGCTTGCCGCACATCAACAGTCTGATCTACTCTTGTCCAATCGCATATTTTAGGCAGGTATTCAGGCTGCCACTTACGGATTCCTGGAATCTGCGCACCTTCAGCTGGCTGACATCCAACAATTTGAATAGATGATTTTTTTGACTTGAGATAACGAGACACGCCCATAATCGTACCCGTAGTGCCCATACTCGATACAAAATGCGTTACCTGACCCTGGGTATCGTCCCAAATTTCGGGGCCGGTGGCTTCAAAATGCGCCAGTGGATTATCTGGATTGCCGAACTGATCTAGCATCACGCCGCGACCCTCTCGCACCATACGTTCAGCCAAATCTCGAGCGCCTTCCATACTCACCTCCTTAGGCGTCAGAATCAACTCCGCACCAAAAGCACGCATCGTCTGCTGCCGCTCTAGGGACTGATTCTCAGGCATGATTAAAATCATGCGGTAGCCCATGATCGCTGCGGCCATAGCTAAAGCAATACCCGTGTTGCCACTGGTAGGCTCGATGAGCGTATCACCAGGACTAATAGTACCGCGTTCTTGAGCACGTCTAATCATCGACATTGCAGGACGATCTTTAACAGACCCTGCGGGATTATTACCCTCCAACTTTGCCAACAATACATTCGATGTGTCACCTGGAATCCGTTGCAACCTCACCAAGGGGGTATGACCAACATAATCTGCAAGCGTTTTATACATAGCTCATGCCTAATATTGATGCTGCTTCTTCAGCCATTGCTGTGCGTATAGCGCTACCCCTTGCTCAACTCGCATAAACGGCTCAACATAACCAGCGGCACGTAATGCACTGATATCAGCTTGCGTATAGCTTTGATATTTACCGACCAAGTCTGCAGGGAATTTTTTATAACGCAACAACTGTTGAGCTACTAACTCAGGCAAAGATAACGCCACATCCCCAGCATGAATACGGCACGCATTAATTGCCGCCGTCACCAAGGCATTAAACGATTGCGCTACCCCAGTGCCGCAATTAAAAATACCCGATAGTTGCGGATTGTCTAAGAAAAATAAATTCACATTGACAACATCTTGCACGGCTATGAAATCGCGTTGTTGCTCGCCATCGGCATAGCCACCACTCCCAGAAAACAATTCTACATAGCCACGATCCAGATATTGATTAAAAGCATGAAAGGCAACAGAGGCCATACGTGCTTTATGCTGTTCACGATCGCCATAGACATTAAAATAACGCAATCCAACAACTTGTGCAGTCTGATCTAATTGCCTACGCACCCGCTGATCAAATAATAATTTCGAATAGCCATAAACATTTAATGGCGACTCACAAGAAGGTGTTTCACTAAATACATCACTACCGCCATAAATAGCTGCTGAAGAGGCGTAAATATAAGGTATTTGAGATGACTGACAAAACTCTAGCAAGGTACAGGAGTAACCATAATTATTACTCATCATGTAGCGGCCATCTGCGGCTGTGGTATCGGAACATGCACCTTGATGCATAATTGCTTTAATTGTTCTACCAAACTGACCTGATTCAAGCAATTTTAAAAATTCACTACGATCCACATAATCGCTAATTGAAGTGTCAACCAAATTACGAAACTGATCACCCTGAGTCAAATCATCAACCGCTATAACATCTGTGATCCCTCGGTCATTCAAACCCTTGATTAAGTTTGAGCCGATAAATCCTGCCGCCCCTGTGACCACATAACGCATCATCTAGGCCTCCCCATCGCTCGAGAATAGTTCGTTGGGATAGACAACTGCAGTACCAAACTTCGCCACAACAATACCTGCAGCGCGATTGGCTATCGTTACTGCATCGACCAAAGAATGACCGGCTGCCAACATCACTGCAATGGTCGCAATCACCGTGTCGCCCGCTCCGCTGACGTCATAGACCTCACGTGCTTGGGCTGGAATATGCATACGCGCACCGCGCTCGTACAAAGTCATACCCTCCTCGCTGCGAGTGACTAGGATTGCTTGCAAACCCAATTTCTCACGGAGTGCTTGGGCCTTAGTAGTCAACGCAAGCTCATTTCGCCACTGTCCAGTAACCGCACGTAACTCTGAACGATTAGGGGTCAGTAGCGTAGCCCCGCGATACCTCGCGTAATCATCGCCTTTCGGGTCAACCAGTACGGGCTTGCCTTGACGCTTTGCTAATTGAATCATTTGGGCAATATGCGCCAACCCACCCTTACCATAATCAGACAAAATCACGACATCACAACTTTTTAATAGTCGCCTGTAATCTTTCATGGTCGACTCCAGCACTTCGCGACCAGGAGGCGCTTCAAAATCAGCGCGCAATAATTGCTGTTGTCGACCAATTAAACGTAACTTTACGGTAGTCGATACACTTGCATCGTGATGCATGGTTGCGGCAATATGCGCATCCTTTAATAAGGCCTGCAGCCTAAGCCCTGCCTCATCGCGGCCCACCACGGATAGCAAGCCAGTGCGCGCTGTTAATGCAGCCGCATTTCGCGCCACATTCGCTGCCCCGCCTAAGCGCTCTTCTATGCGCTCCACTTTCAATACCGGTACCGGTGCTTCAGGGGAGATTCGGTTTACTTCACCAAACCAATAGCGATCCAACATCACATCACCCACCACCAAAACTCGTGCGCGTTGAAGCCGAGAAGACATCGCAGTTACCACTGGTTTACCGGATCGGGGTTTAACTTGTTTTTTAATAATTGCCATTGCACTCCTTCTCTACGCTGATGCTATGCGCTCTTATAGCGCTCAAATGATTTTATGAACACCATCAATGCTATTTAATGCTTTATAAGATCAATCTCAGCATTGATCTGATCCAACACAGCTAATGGATCATTGGCACGAGTAATTGGCCGACCAATAACTAAATAATCAGCGCCATAGCGCATAGCCATTTGTGGCGTGACAATCCGCTGCTGATCGTCTTGTGCAGAGTCAGGCAACCGTATGCCTGGCGTCACCAGATCAAATCCCGGCCCACACAGTGCACGTAAGGACTGCGCTTCTTGAGCAGAGCAAACCACACCATCCATACCACTTGCTTGCGCTAACTGAGCCAGACGCTCAACCAACAACTGTGTCGATTGAGTAAAACCAATGGCAGACAAATCAGCAACGCTTAAGCTAGTGAGCACAGTGACTGCAATTAATTTAGGTGGCTGGCTCGACACCGACAAAGCTTCACGCGCAGCCTCCATCATCTGTCGACCACCACTAGCATGGACATTCATCATCCATACCCCAAGACTTGCCGCTGCGCGACAAGCTGCCGCCACTGTATTAGGTATGTCGTGATACTTCAGATCCAAGAACACATCAAAACCACGATCAATCAGTGGGGCAAGTAATGCTGGGCCACCAATCGTAAATAGTTCTTTGCCAACCTTAAGGCGACAGCGAGCTGGATCTAGACGCCGCACGAAGGTGAGCGCCTCGTCCACGCTTCCGTAGTCTAGTGCCACAATCACGCGCGGCTTCTTAGACATATAAAATCTCCTGTTCTTGAACGAACCAACCGATGATATTTCTCACGGCATACAAAAACGTTAGCACTATCATGCCGGCAAACCTTTCTCCTCAATTCTTTTTGGCGAGTAGGTTTCCCACTCACTACATGCAGGGCAATGCCAATAGAATTGACGCGCTCGAAAGCCACAATGGCCGCACTTATACATAGCTAAATTCCGAGTGTGTTGATGAATCAACTGCTTAGCTAGCTCTAGATCATTACGACGCTCTGCACTTACCTCCAGCAACTGCACTTCTAATAGCTTATCTAATCCTAACAGTGTCGGTGTCCTGCGCACCTCATCACGAACCAGTTGGTAGGCCTGCGTAACGCCTTGGATCGACAATGTCGCCTGATAGGCGGTTTCTAATAAGTCGGTAGACGGATATTTCTCTAAAAATACTCGCAACACTTGCAGCCCCTCCTCGGGCCGCTGCAGATCGCGATAAGCTGCATACAAACGCTCAGCTATCAGCGTCAAATGGATGGGGCTCTGAGATTCGATCTGCTGCCAAGCTGTAATGGCCGCAAGCAGTTTGCCATTTAACTTCTCAACGTCACCCAATAACAAGTTAGCACGCACACAGAGCCGATGATGTTGTAGCGCCTCGAGCAATAAGGGGCGAGCCGCTTCAGGCCGCGATTGCATTAACTCGCGCTCTGCTAGTTCGCATAAAAAATTAGCAATCTCTTTTTGTAATGAGCGTCCACCAACCACTTCCAATCTCTCAGCTGTAGCAATCGCTCTACGCCATTCCTTTTCTTGCTCATAGATTTCTAACAAAAATCCCAATGCGATCTCAGCATGCGCTGTGCCATCGAGTTTCAAGAAGTAATCCTCTGCCCGATCTAGTAGCCCTGCCTTCAAATAATCTTGCGCCAATTCGAGCAGCGCTTGCAATTTTTGATCCTGACCTAAATCCTCACGTTCTGCTAAATGCTGATGCATGCGAATTGCACGCTCTACCTCACCACGGCGACGAAATAAACTGCCTAGGGCAAAATGCAACTCGATAGTCTGGGGGTTAACATTCACTACCTCAATAAAAGCCTCAATAGCCTTATCGGGTTGCTCATTTAATAAGAAATTAAGCCCTTTGAAATACGAAGCGGGTAGCAATCGAGATTCGGTAACGACTTGACGAATATCAACCCGCGCTGCTAACCACCCTAGAGCAAAAAATAGTGGCAAAACCAGCAACCACCACAGTTCGATTTCCATTAGGTAGCCAAGCTCACAATAACTCCCGCGGTGGCATCACAACTTCTGGGCTAGGTTGATCTAAGCCTTTAGCGACATGCAACTCTTGTTCTAATCGTGCAACTTGCCGCCGCAATTGAAAAATATGCAGCAAACTCGTCACTACACCTGCTAAAGCCCCAATGGTGAGGGTCGCCAATAGCACCACAACCAATGGCGCCTCCCAGCGATAACCCAAATAAAAACGCACGGTGATTGGATCCGTGTTTACGATAGCAAACAACAGAACCAGGAAAAAAAGTGCGGCTTTAAAGATCCATAAAATGTATGACATAAGCTGGTAAGAATATCATGCCCACCCCCTATCAGCACATACCTGAGGCAAAAATGGGGCTACAATTCCATAAAAAAACGGCACAACCAGATCGGTTATGCCGTTTTCAGATCACGCCCGAAGGGTGTGAGTCTATTTTTTCACATCTACACGCTCACGCAACTCTTTACCTGCTTTAAAGTGCGGAACGTATTTTGCAGGCACCTCGACGCGCTCCCCAGACTTAGGATTGCGTCCTACACGCGGCGGGCGATAATTCAGTCCGAAACTACCAAACCCTCTAATCTCAATGCGCTGCCCTTGGGATAAACTCTTACCCATCGCATCAAGAATCATTTTTACTGCTAACTCAGCATCCTTAGCCACAAGCTGTGGATAACGTGCTGCTAGTTTCGCAATCAACTCCGACTTGGTCATATCGCCCTCGTTTGTTAGGTATTGACGTTATCCATCTTGGCCTTAAGTAACGCGCCAAGATTGGTCGTGCCAGAGCTTGCCTGCTTATTATCAGAAGTCATTTTTTGCATTGCCTCTGTTTCATCAGCGAGTTCCTTAGCCTTAATCGACAAGTTAATCGTGCGGTTCTTACGGTCGACATTAATAATCATTGCCGTAACCGAATCACCTTCTTTTAACTTAGTACGAATATCTTCAACGCGCTCACGCGATACTTCAGAAACTCTTAGGTAGCCTTCCATCTCACCATCTAGATGGATGACAGCACCTTTAGCATCAATTGACTTGACTGTGCCAGTAACCACTGAGTTTTTCTCATGGTCACCAACAAAGTTAGTAAAGGGGTCTCCATCGAGCTGTTTAACGCCCAATGAAATCCGCTCACGCTCTACGTCAATCGACAAGACCAGCGCTTCAACTTCTTCGCCTTTCTTGAAGTTACGCACAGCCTCTTCACCAGTATCTGTCCACGACAAATCAGACAAATGCACCAAACCATCAATACCACCGGGCAAGCCAATAAAGATACCAAAATCTGTAATTGACTTAATCTGACCTTTAACTTTATCGCCCTTCTTGGAGTTCAACGCAAAGTCATCCCAAGGGTTAGACATACACTGCTTCATGCCTAATGAAATACGACGACGCTCTTCGTCAATTTCAAGGACCATAACTTCAACTTCGTCCCCAAGCTGCACCACTTTTGAAGGATGAACGTTTTTATTGGTCCAATCCATCTCAGAGACATGCACTAAACCTTCAATACCTGGCTCAATCTCAACAAAGGCACCGTAATCGGTGAGGTTAGAGACCTTACCAAACAGGCGAGTCTGCGGTGGGTAACGACGTGCCAAACCAACCCATGGATCTTCACCAAGCTGCTTCATACCCAAGGAGACACGGTTTTTCTCTTGGTCAAATTTCAATACTTTGGCAGTTACCTCATCACCCACATTGAGCATCTCTGAAGGGTGCTTCACACGACGCCATGCTAAATCAGTGATATGTAGCAAACCGTCAATACCGCCCAAGTCAACGAAGGCGCCGTAATCGGTAATATTTTTAACAATACCCTTAACAGTAGCACCTTCATGGAGATTTTCAAGCAACTTAACGCGCTCTTCGCCTTGACTCGCTTCGAGCACTGCACGACGAGAGACCACGACATTATTACGCTTACGATCGAGTTTAATAACCTTAAACTCCATCTCTTTATTTTCATACGGGGTGGTATCTTTCACAGGCCGCGTATCAACCAAAGAACCTGGCAAAAACGCCCGAATACCGTTAATCATCACGGTTAGACCGCCTTTGACTTTACCGCTAACCATACCCGAGACAATCGTTGCTTTCTCTAGGGCATCTTCCAAGGAGAGCCATGCGGCTAGACGCTTCGCCTTGTCACGGGACAAGCGGGTCTCACCATAACCATCTTCGAGGGCTTCAATAGCGACCGTAACAAAGTCACCCGGCTTGACTTCGAGCTCACCACGATCATCACGGAACTCTTCTGCGGGAACATAACTTTCTGACTTTAAACCAGCATTGACCACTACAAAATTATCATCAATACGCATGACTTCGGCGGTGATCAATTCGCCAATACGCATTTCCTTGCGCGACAAACTCTCTTCAAAAAGGGCCGCAAAACTTTCAACTTCAACTACAGGTTGGTTAATATTATTCATTAGAATCAGTAGGTTATCACATCAAGATTAAAAACATTCGAGATGCGGGGTTAATAAAACCATGACAAACTAGACATGGCACTAATGCAAACTCAACAACTAAACAACAACACAACTTAAACACTTGAAAATCATAGAAAGCATTTAAAAATATTGACTTGAAATTGCTTACTTGATATTGCTTACTTGATATTGATTGAATAACGGATAAAACGAAGCGCTACTCCCGTATCCGAAAAATTAACATCTCAAAAAATCTGCTCAGAACGTCTACTCTACAAATAAATATAATAATTTTGAAAGACTTAGCAGACTTTCGTTTTATTAAATCATTAACTGATTAGGTGGCTTTTATCCTACTCCAATCAGCCCCAATGAGACCCCAATGAGACCCCAATGAGACCATTACACACCACAATTACCGCTCAAACACGCTGCACTTGGTCATATAAATCCAGCACTTCCGCTACCACACGCTCTATTGAGAGCGCCGTCGAATCAATATAATGTGCATCTGCCTCTTGCAATAGCGGCGCTGCAGATCGGTGAGAATCACGAAAATCCCGCGCCTGAATATCCTGTAAAAGGTCGGTCATATTAGCACTAGAACCCTTTGCGATCAACTGCTTATAACGCCTTTTAGCTCGTTCTTCAGGGCTTGCCGTCAGGTAAATTTTAAGGCGTGCATCCGGGAAAATCACAGATCCCATGTCCCGACCATCCGCCACTAAACCCGGATGCTGGCGAAAACCATGTTGTAAGCCAACCAAACCTTGACGCACGCTCGGTAAGGCTGCCACCCGTGATGCAGCCTCACCAGCCTGTTCACCACGAATCGCATCTGACACGTCTTCGGCATTTGCCCAAATTCGACCGTCTTTAAATTTTATGTTTAAATTCAGAAAGATAGATGAAACTTCCAGATCTTGGTCGAGATTTAAACCAGCTCGAGTCGCCACTAATCCGACAATCCGATACAAAGCGCCGCTATCAAGATAGTGATACCTTAGGTCTGCCGCAACAGCAGCGGCAATCGTCCCCTTGCCGGATGCGGAAGGCCCATCAATCGCAATCACGGGAACATCCGCCAAACTTTGAGCGCCGTTCACCATCAGGCTAAACCTTGGGCCATACGCTGAAACTCCTGAAAATAATCAGGATATGTCTTATTAACACACCTCGGATCCCTGATCCGTACCGCAACCCCACCTAGGGAAGCTAACGAGAAGCACATGGCCATCCGATGGTCATCATAAGTGGCAATATCCGCTGGTTGCCAGACGGTTGGCGGGGTAACCTGTAAGTAATCGCTACCCTCCACCACGCTTGCCCCTAGTTTCACCAACTCGGTGGCCATCGCAGCGATTCGATCCGTCTCTTTCACCCGCCAACTAGCAATATTCTTTAAGGTCGTGGTGCCTCGTGCAAATAAAGCAAGCACAGCCAGTGTCATGGCTGCATCTGGAATGTGATTACAATCTAACTCAACGCCCTCCAGGGCACCTTGGGCACGCGCCTGCGAATTGGCCGTGGCCTCGATCCAATGATCACCCAAACGCACCGTAGCCCCCATTTGAGTCAACGCTTCAGCAAAACGTACATCCCCTTGGGTGCTGTCCCGTCCAACACCCAAGACGCGCACCGCTGCACCGCCGTGCAAGCCGCTAATAGCGCCTGCCGCCAAAAAGTAAGATGCCGCCGAGGCATCGCCCTCGACGTAAACCGTGCCTGGGCTCACATATTGAGCCGCCGCAGGCACCCGAAATGCAGTCCAGCCCTCACGTTCCACCTGCACCCCAAACTGACGCATGGCATTGAGCGTGATATCAACATAAGGTTTAGAGATTAACTCACCTTCAACTACTACGGTGCAAGCGGCGCCTAACAGCGGTAACGCCATCAACAGGCCCGTCAAATACTGACTAGAAACATGACCACGAATACTGACAGCGGCTTGCGCTTGTAGCGCACCGGCATGAATAGCTAATGGCGGAAAACCAATAGCACCTAAATAATCAATACGTGCCCCGAGTTGCCGCAAAGCATCGACTAAATCGCCGATCGGCCGCTCATGCATACGGGGCACACCATCAATACGGTAATCGCCGCCGCACAACGCAAGTGCCGCAGTCAGCGGTCGTACCGCAGTACCTGCATTACCCAGAAACAAATCCGCCTGTTTCACCGGAAACACCCCAGCAACGCCCTGCACGGTTAATGTATGACCGACAGATGCAATATTCACACCCAGCGCCGTCAATGCATTGACCATATGTCGGGTGTCGTCTGAATCCAAGACGTCACGCAACTCGGTAGTGCCGCGCGCGAGTGCTGCTAATAATAAGGTGCGATTTGAAATACTTTTAGAACCTGGCAATCGCACCTCGCCTTGTAGAGTACGAATCGCAGGCAAGTCGATATAATCTGGAAACGTCACGCCTAAGTCCTCAACTCTGCTGTGCCATGAGGATCAACGCCGCACCAACCAACGCTCACGCGTGTGTTGGGCCTGCCGAAACATAGTCTCAAGCGCATCGCCATCAGCGGCCGCTAAAGCACTCCGCATGCGCTCTAACTGCTGAGTGTATCCGGTCAATAGTGGCACCAATACTGCCCGATTCGCCACACAAATATCCCGCCACATCTCAGGAGAGCTACCTGCAATGCGCACGGTATCGCGCAAACCGCCACCAGAGAACCCAAGGCGACGACCAGCGCCCTGCCCTTGCGACAACAAATTCACCAAGGCAAAAGCCACGAGGTGCGGCAAATGACTGACTGCGCCAAAAATAGCATCGTGCTCAGCCGCATCTAGACGTGTAATTTTTGCACCGCACGCTGTCCACGCCGCACGCACCAAACGGGTTGCAGCGGCCTGGGTATCTGGCTGCGGTAGCAAGATGAGGTGACGATTCTGAAACAGCTCTGGAAAGGCTGCAGCTGCACCGCTATTCTCGGTGCCAGCAATCGGATGTGCAGGCACAAACCGCTTAAAGTGCACGCCTAGATGTGCGCGGGCCGCAGCAATCACATCCTGCTTAGTGCTACCCGCATCGGTGATGATGGTATGGGCTGGCAAGTGATCGGCGATCTGCGCAAAAATACCTGGCATCTGACCTACGGGGGCACCAATGAATACCATATCTGCAGTCGACACCGCGCGCGCAGCATTAGTCTCTGCCCGATCAATCACACCGCGTTGCAATGCAACGCGTAAGTTCTGGCGGCTACGACCGACTCCAACCACTTGGCGTACTAATCCAGCTTGTTTCAACGCCAAGGCAAATGAACCGCCAATCAAACCCACACCAATGACCACCAACTGATTAATCAACGGTTTGGCAGCGCTCCGGGGCTTGGCTTTTACCTTCACTGTAGTCTGCCTAGTAGTTTTTGCTTTGATCATGACAATGCACACCCTGACCCTGCACTCGCCCGCAACCGACTCATACCAAACCTCGCAATATCTCGCGCAAGGCCTGCACAAAGCGGGCGTTCTCGCTCTCCAATCCAATTGAAACTCGCAAATAGTCAGGCAAGCCATAATTAGCGATCGGCCGCACAATGACACCGGCGCGCAATAGCTGCTGGAACACGACTTGCGCAGAGGGCACCTTGACAGTGACAAAATTCCCAAACGACGGCATATAAGATAAGCCCATCGCATCGAAGGCAGATACTAACTGCACCATACCTAGCCGGTTTAATTGATAACTACGCTCCACAAAGGCGTCATCACTTAAGGCTGCGGTAGCAGCAGCTAGCGATAAGGTATTTACATTAAACGGTTGGCGCACACGGTTCATTAAGTCAGCCACAGGCGCCGATGCCAACGCATAGCCCACCCGTAACCCCGCCAAGCCATAGACCTTAGAGAACGTACGCGTAATTACTAAGTTAGGGTAAGACTTAAGCCACGACACACTGTCGTAACGGTATTGCGGCTCTAAGTATTCGGTATAAGCCTCATCCAATACCACCACTACCTGTGCTGGCACTTGACGCATGAATGCTTCTATCTCTGGGCCACCAATAAATGTGCCGGTTGGATTATTCGGATTCGCAATGAACACCATACGTGTATCTGGTCGAATCGCCGCTAACATGGCTGGTAAGTCGTGGCCAAAGTCACGCGCCGGCACCGCAATCCCAGTAGCGCCAGTGGCTAATACCGAAATTGGATATACGGCAAACGCATGTTGGGCGTAGACGGCCGAAGCGCCTGGCGCAAGAAAAGCCCTAGCAATGAGCTCCAAGACATCATTCGAACCATTACCCAAGACCACGTTCTCCATAGCCACCGCAAAGCGCGCAACCAAAGCTTGCTTGAGCTCGAAGCCGTTACCATCTGGGTAGCGGGCGAGACCATCGAGTAGTGCGCGCATCGCATGATTAGCACTAGGGCTTACCCCCAAAGGGTTCTCATTCGAGGCTAGTTTGACAATACGCTCTTCGGCCAAACCAAATTCACGCGCTAACTCTGCAGTGGGCTTGCCGGGTTGATAAGGTGCAATAGCCCGTATATAAGCGGGTGAGTAATCACAAAGACTCATTAAAATATTCCATTAAATTAAATAAAATAAATAAATAAAATCAAATAGTTAATTAATTTTATTGGGCCCAAACATACTTACCGCGCAGCCGGATATGAACCTAATACTTTCATCCACGAGGCCTTAAGCCCCAAAGCTTGCAGCGCCTTCGCAAGCTTTGGTTCTTGTTGATGGCCTTCTAAGTCAACATAAAAGACATACTCCCACAAACCGGTGCGCGCTGGACGTGACTCCAATCGCGTCATACTGACTTGATGCTTAGCCAGTGGTGCGAGTAGATCGTGAATCGCCCCGGGTGCATTGCGAGTAGACAATACTAAAGAGGTTTTATCATGGCCCGATGGAGAAACATCTTCCGAACCCAACACCAAAAACCGCGTAGTGTTTTTAGCATCATCTTCAATGTTACGAGCGAGTAGCCGCAATCCGTACAAACTCGCCGCAGTACGACTGGCAATAGCTGCCGCATGCACGTCCTTGCTCGCCATGCGTGCTGCTTCTGCATTGCTAATGACTGCTACGGTATGGGCATCGGGCAAGTGCTGTGCTAACCACGCTTGGCACTGTGCCAAGCTCTGGGTATGGGAGTAGACCTTACGAATTGCTTTGCGACTGGCCGCCTTACTCATTAAACACTGTCGCACTGGCAACATCACTTCGCCGCAAATACGTGCAGAAGTATTCAACAACAAATCTAGCGTGCGCCCAACCGCCCCCTCAGTTGAGTTCTCCACCGGCACTACACCATAGCCTGCGCAAGCCGTCTCTACGGCTCTAAAAACGGCATCGATGCTGGCATGTGCTTGAGTGCCTGTTGCCGAACCGAAATGTTTGACGACAGCTTCCTGACTAAAGGTGCCCTCAGGTCCGAGATAAGCCACCGCCAATTGATCTTCTAGTGCGCGACAAGCCGACATCACTTCGGTAAATAATCGGCTCAAAGCTGCCGCTGAGAGTGGCCCCGGATTTAACTTTCGGACCCGTCTAAGCACCTGTGCCTCGCGCTCTGGCTTATAGGCAGCAAGACCACCTTTAGCAATCCAAGCCTGCTGCGCCAAGCCTGCTCGCGCTGACAGTAGCTTGACCAATTGGGTATCGATGGTATCGATTCTGCGACGAATATCAGATAGAGGAATTGCCATAATCTTCAGAAAAAATCATTGTTGGTTTAAAAAATTGCACAAACGACCATTTGATCAGCCCTAAAATAACCATGATCACCATGCCAAACAACCACAACTACAACTAAAACTAAAACTAAAACCACAAAAAAATATCTTACTTATTCAATACATACACTAAAAACACACTATTTAGAAATTCAAGGTGATTGATTGTTATCCAGAATCACATCCGATAAAAAACCTTTGTTTTGATCTCTAACCTGAGCTGCCGCCTCGTCATATAGAAAAGGCAAAAACGCATAACGTCTTCCAGACCTAACCTTTAGAACTTTATGAAGCAACGAGCAAGAAAATATCACTGCAGCACCTGCTTGGGGCTTAAAGGAGCGCGAGCCATATTCAGGGAATTGCAATTCCCCGCCTTCAAAATCTGCATTCAAATTAATTGACACCGCGAACCGACGATGTGCCGTGGCTTTAGTTGTGTTATCTCGGTGCGCACTAAAGTGACCACCATCATCCGCAGAATAACAGCTCACCATATGACGTTCAATCCGCGACACTTTAAACTGATGTATTTTAGAAATCTCTGGAAAAATGCGCCGCTTGATCCGATGGTAAGCACCCTTTATCAGGGCCTCATCTTTAATGTGGCAATCTCGGCGAACCTTGAGATCGCGATCCATCATACCAAATGTCTTACCCTCTAGCTCTCGCATAAAACCACTCAGCTCACCGCCATGATGATTATAGGCATCGATCAAGCGATGACAGAACTCTGACTCAAATACGTTATGCAAATACAAAATAGGGGCTTGAAGCTGAAAACCCGCAAACATATCGACGATGGGCAAGCCCTTAAGATACTCAAATAAGGACTCCTGCTCTAGGCCATTTTCCAGGAAAGGAAACACCCTCAACACGCGCAACGTCGGATCAAGAACTATCCAAAGGCGTCTATAACCTGCACCGCTTGCATCGCGCTCCTGCGGAAGCGCACCCAGAGCACGCGACACTGCACCATCAAAATCAAGAAAATATCGTATCCCGGGAATGCTCTGCCTGACGTTTCCCTGATCCGATTGATCGGCAACCACGCCATAAAAAGAAAATTGCACATCATCAAATAGCGCCCGATTCCTTGCGACAGCAGCTAACATACGCTGCCCTACTTCATCCCCTACCGTACCAACCAAGGATAAAACAATATAACGCCCAGCTGCCGTATTAAAATCATATGTTGGATTATTGGTCGATGCAGCAACGAACCAAGGAGCTGGATCACCAGGCAATAAATTTTTATAATTTAATGAAGACAAAAATGTGCCTCCACTCAAATTAACGATTGAAGCTAACAGCTAAGTTTGGCGGCAAATCGCGGACAGCTAACACCCCAGCTATTGCACCCAACTCAGCGATGAGCGTGGACGTTGCCGCACTCTCCGCATCAACCAAGGTATAGGCGATTTCACCACGGGATTTATTTAACATATTATGAATATTCAAACCCGCCCTTGCCACTGCGCTAGAGATCTGAGCAACCATATTAGGCACATTGCCGTGAGTCACTGCTAGACGATAGCCCGACTCGCGCGGCATCATCACATTGGGAAAATTAACAGCATTTTGAATATTACCGTTCTCTAAGAAGTCACGCACTTGGTCAACCACCATCACTGCACAATTATCCTCAGCCTCAGCAGTTGACGCGCCTAAATGGGGCAATGCCAAAACCTGTGGATGTCCCTGCAGCACTGCCGCTGGAAAATCACAGACATAGGCGCGCAGACGCTGTGCTGACAAAGCGGCTAACAAGGCTGCATTGTCGGCAATACCTTCTCTTGAGAAATTCAATAACACTGCACCTGGCTTGAACAACTCAGCGCGGGCAGCGTCAATTAAATGACGAGTCGCGGGCAGCAGTGGCACATGCAAGGTAATAAAATCAGAGCCGCGCAAAACTGCCTCAACAGAGTGGGCTCGCCGCACTTGCGCCGGCAAGCTCCAAGCCGCATCCACGGTAATCTCAGGGTCATAACCTAGCACATCCATTCCCAGCTTAATGGCCGCATCAGCCACCAAGCTACCCACCTTACCCAGGCCAATCACACCCAAAGTGCGACCAGGTAACTCATTGCCTGCAAAGTTTTTTTTGCCGCTTTCCACCTGCTCGTGCAAGGATTGATCATCACCAACCAAAGCATCAACAAAACGCACCGCTGGCAAGACATTACGCGCAGCCATTAGCAATCCCACCAAGACCAACTCCTTGACTGCATTCGCGTTGGCACCAGGAGTATTAAACACCGGAACACCGCGCTGTGTGAGTGCCGCCACAGGAATATTGTTCGTGCCCGCACCAGCACGCCCAACTACTTTGACGCTAGGCGCAATCTCCATTTGATGCATATCCTGCGAGCGCACCAAAATAGCGTCCGGTTGCGCAACCACCTTACCCACTTGATACTGAGGCTCTGGAAAGCGTTGAAGACCAACTGCAGAAATAGCATTCAAAACAAGGATTTGTTGTGGGTTCGTCACAGTCATCAACCTAATTAGAAAAACATCTGTGCGTCAATAAAATAGCTACGCCATCAAACACCAATCATTGAGCACCAAACACCAAACACCAAACACCAAAGCAACGTGCGATCAAGCCTGTTTGCGTTCAAACTCACGCATCACTTCCACGAGCTTGTGCACACCATCGATAGGCATGGCGTTATAAATCGATGCCCGCATACCGCCCACAGAACGATGACCCTTGAGTTGCATTAAACCTGCAGCTTCGGTTGTTTTGATGAATGCCGCATCTAGCTCAGCGCTACGTAGTGTAAACGGAATGTTCATCAAGGACCGATCAGCGCGAGCAACTGGCGAATGATAAAACTCTGTTTGGTCTAAATAATCATAGAGCACTGCAGCCTTTGCGCGATTCAAACGCTCCATTTCGCCGAGCCCACCTAATTGCTTCAACCATTGGAACACCAAGCCAGCAATATAAATACCATAAGTGGGCGGTGTATTAGACATCGAGTCGTTATCTGCTTGCACCTTGAAATCAAATACTGTTGGGGTAATCGGCAAAGCGTGACCCATTAAATCGTCACGCACAATCACAATCGTCACCCCGGCTGGGCCAATATTTTTTTGTGCCCCAGCATAGATTAAACCGTAGCGCGATACATCCATAGGACGCGACAAAATATGCGAAGACATATCAGCGACCAAAGGCACGTCACCCGTGTCAGGCACCCAATGAAACTCCACGCCCCCAATGGTCTCATTGGTAGTGATATGCACATAGGCGGCCTGATCATCGAGTTGCCACTGGGCTTGCGCGGGGATATGGTTAAATTGCTGCGCCTCTGAGCTTGCGGCAACATTCACCTGACAATACTTCTTGGCGTCGCTAATTGCTTTCTTCGACCATTGCCCAGTGTTGACATAATCAGCGCGGGTCTTACCGCGCAGTATATTCATAGGCACCATAGCAAACTGTGCCGATGCCCCACCTTGCAAAAATAGCACCTGGTAATTCTTAGGGATGGCCATTAACTCGCGCACATCAGCGACTGCCTGCTCATAAATCCCAATAAACTCCGCACCCCGGTGACTCATCTCCATCACCGACATACCACTGCCGCGCCAATCGACCAACTCTTGCGCCGCCTGCTGCAGCACCGGTTGCGGCAAGACCGCAGGTCCGGCACTAAAGTTATAGATTTTAGTCATCAAGCACCTTAAATAAATTCAACAAACTCAACAAACTCAATTAATTCAATCAATTCAATAAAATCAGATAGTTATTATATTTTCGAATGCTTATGATTGGGCGTCACCGGCCTCATCCGTAGACGCCGCGGGATCAGCCGCCAATTCAGCAATTTCTTCAGCTGTCGAATCAGCCTCGATCACACGCTCGAGCCCAACCAAATGCTCACCCGCGTCGAGATTAATCAATTTCACCCCTTGGGTCATCCGCCCTTGTTCCCGCACCTCAGCCACACGAGTTCGAATCAAAACCCCTCCGGTGGTGATGAGCATAATCTCATCATCCTGAGTGACGAGTTGCGCACCAATCAGTTTGCCGTTGCGCTCGCTAGTCTGAATTGCATACGAGCCCTGCGTGCCACGACCATGACGAGTGTATTCAGCCACTGGCGTGCGCTTACCAAAGCCATGCTCTGTAGCCGTGAGTACTGCACAGTCCTCATTGCTGGGACTTAACAAAGTAATCACATGCTGGTTCGCCTGCAACTTCATCCCGCGGACACCGGCTGCCGTGCGTCCCATGGGTCGCACTTCGGTCTCGCTAAAGCGCACCGCTTTACCCCCATCAGAGAACAACATAATATCTTGCTTACCATCAGTAATTGCGACGCCAATCAGGAAGTCGCCCTCATCCAAATTCACTGCGATAATCCCGCGCGCCATGGGACGAGAGAACGCCGACAAGGCGGTCTTCTTCACCGTGCCGGTTGATGTCGCCATAAAGATATAGTGCGACTCATCAAACTCTTTCACAGGCAAGATGGCAGTGATTTTCTCGTTCTCCATCAAGGGCACTAAATTCACGATAGGCCTACCACGAGAGCCCCGACTACCTTGAGGCACTGCATACACCTTCAACCAATAGACACGGCCACGGTTTGAGAAACACAAAATGTAATCGTGGGTATTGGCCACAAATAGTTTATCGACAAAATCATCATCCTTGGTGGCCATCGCTTGCTTGCCACGACCACCGCGTTTTTGAGCACGGTAATCCGCAATCGGCTGCGACTTCATGTAACCACTGTGCGATAGAGTTACCACCAAATCTTCGGGCTGAATTAAATCCTCATCAGTCAAATCTTCGGTGTGGATCACAATCTCGCTGCGGCGCTCATCGGCATAGGCCTTACGCACATCAGCTAACTCTTGAGAAATAATTGCAGTCACTCGCTCTGGTTTATCTAAGATATCCAGAAAGTCGGTGATTTTATCCATAGTCTCGCGATACTCACCAACAATCTTATCTTGCTCCAGTGCAGTTAAGCGCTGTAGACGCAACTCTAAGATTTGCTGTGCTTGCGCGTCGGAAAGTCGGTAACCCTGAGGCTGTAGGCCAAACTCAGCTAACAACCCATCTGGACGATACGAAGACCCCTCGCCGCGCGAGAGCAAATCCTCCACCAAGGCTGAACGCCACAACCTTGACATTAAGCCGCGCTTCGCTTCTGCTGGCGTTGGTGCCGCTTTAATCAAAGCAATCACTTCATCCACATTAGACAAGGCAACTGCAAGGCCTTCTAACAAATGGCCACGCTCACGCGCTTTACGCAATTCAAACACAGTGCGGCGCGTCACCACCTCACGCCGATGGCGCAAGAATGCTTCCAAAAACTGCTTCAAGTTCAAGACGCGGGGCTGACCATCAACCAAAGCCACCATATTCATCCCGAAGCTCTCTTGCATCTGGGTGTCTTTCCACAGATTATTGAGCACAACCTCGGGCACCTCACCACGCTTTAATTCGATGACTGCACGCATGCCCGACTTATCGGACTCATCGCGAATATCAGAAATACCCTCTAGGCGTTTCTCGCGCACCAATTCACCAATTTTCATCAGCAAATTCGATTTATTAACTTGATAGGGCAACTCATCAATCACAATCGAAACTTTACCGCCCTTTTCTGCCTCTTCGAAGTGCGTGCGCGCACGCATAATCACCCGCCCGCGACCTGTCCGATAACCCTCACGCACGCCATGCACACCATAAATAATGCCACGGGTAGGAAAATCAGGTGCTGGCACGATATCAATTAACTCATCGATAGAGATCTCTGCATTTTGTAACAATGCTTGGCAGGCATCGATCACCTCACCCAAGTTATGCGGCGGGATATTGGTGGCCATACCCACGGCAATGCCAGACGAACCATTCACTAACAAATTAGGCACTTTAGTCGGCAAGGTGACTGGCTCACGCTCTTTGCCATCGTAGTTATCGACAAAATCGACTGTTTCCATGTCGATATCAGCCAACATATCTGAAGTGATTCGCTCTAGACGACATTCGGTGTATCGATACGCCGCAGCAGAATCACCATCCACAGAACCAAAGTTACCCTGACCATCAATCAAGGTGTAGCGCATGGAGAAGTCCTGCGCCATCCGCACTAAAGCTTCATAAGTCGCGCTATCGCCATGGGGATGATATTTACCCAACACATCACCGACCACCCGCGCACATTTGACGTAGGAGCGATTCCATACCGTATTGGACTCGTGCATTGCAAATAGAATACGCCGATGGACAGGTTTAAGACCGTCACGCACATCTGGGAGTGCGCGCCCGACAATTACACTCATGGCGTAATCCAAATAGGACCGACGCATCTCTTCTTCGAGGCTGATATTTACTGTTTCTTTGGCGAATTGATCCATGGATTCCAAGGCTTATTTTGATGAAACTTTGATATAACGAGCGGACTATCCTGCGCGACCAACACTCAAACCGCATAAAAGGATAAACAAACAAATGGCAAAGCACACATACCATGAGCTAAAACCATTTGTGATAAACCACCCGATTCTAACATGCGCACCTGCGATCCACAGTCTTTTGCACCCAAATCCGGCCCAAAGGGCGAATACCATGCCTGCATTATGCGATAAACCAAGAACTCAGCATCACCATGGCCAAATTAGTCCACCTTGGAGAAGCCTCTACCGATCGCCCAAGCTTATTCCACAAAGTGACAAAAATCGTACACCAGTGCGTCTTTTCAACAACAAGTACTCTACTTTCTACCAAAATTCATGATAATATCTCGTATGAGGTTTACTCAGGTAGCAGGGATGTGGTATCAAGTTGCCGTGGAAAAGTTTTCTAAATCAAAGTTTTAGTGTTTTTTACAGACGACAAATAAATGCTACATATTTATGCGTTAGACGTAGCTAACATTACCCTGAACACTACTTGTTTTTTGCTTAGATTGCGTTTTAAAGTTATTTAAAAGGTTATATCTAAAAGTTTTAAGTGATTCGATGGATTCGATGCACACGCACCGTATTTTTTGATTGAAGTTTTTTAGGATTTTAGCTTTTTAGTTTTGCAAGCTTTTCCGGCGACCGAAACATCCCTTTTTCGTAAAACAGGAGGATTAAAAACATGCACCCAGCTCTCAAGATTACCCTCGCAAGCGCCGTAATGGCCATTGCATTATCCCCAGCACTTAGCAACGCCCAAAGCAATGCCGGCTACTTATCCGTCGCTTCAGGTGGCGTGTTAAAAGCCACTGGCGCCGCTGTTTGCGTCCGCTCAGGTCAGTGGACACCAGCACTGGCTACCGCTGAATGTGATCCTGATCTCGCAAAACCAGTAGCTGCTGCCGCACCTGCGAAACCTGCTAGTTCAGCAGCTCCTGCACCTGCTCAGCCTGCTTCAGCACCTGCTCCACAAAAAGCTGCTGCTGCACCTGCCAAGCCTGCAGCTGCACCTGCAGCCAAAAAGCCTGAGCCACTCAATATCGAAGAGAAAATTGAATTGCAAGGTATGGCATTTAACAAAGCTGAGATGACTGATGACAACAAAAAAGAACTCGATGAGTTCTTCGCGATGCTCAAGAAGCCCGCTAAAGAGCCAGTTGCCCGTCAAGAGGTTGAGCTCGGCGCTGTGATTGTTACCGGTCACTCTGACCGTATTGGCGCCATGAAACTCAACATGAAGCTCTCCGAGCAACGTGCCATCACTGTTCGTGATTACATCACCTCCAAGGGTATCGACCAAAAACTAATTTTCTGGGAAGGTAAAGGCCCAAAACAGCCGATCCCAGTAACCAAGTTCTGTGATAACAAAATGAACCGTAAGCAGTTGATTGAGTGCTTAGCGCCTAACCGCCGCGTGACTGTGGAAGTTGTAGGCTTGGCTCAACCAACTCCAAAGCCTGCTGCTAAGCCAGCACCTTAAGTCTTACCGCCAGACCTAAAGCCCTGCATCTGCAGGGCTTTTTTTTGGCCTGTAGTTTCGTTAAATATTATTTATAATCAGCAAGTTATCGACAATCACCAAGAGCGCTCCACGCCATGTCTCAACTGACACAAATCGAACCCGAATGGATTATTCCTGTTGAACCCAGTGGCCAAGTGCTCACGGGGCATGCTGTCATCATTGGTGAGCAGCGGATTGTTGATGTACTCGATTGCGAGACAGCAAAGCTGCGCTACCCGAGTGCGACCCGCCTAGCGCTCTCCGAACATGCATTGATCCCTGGCCTGATCAATGCCCACAGCCAAATGGGCACTACTATGCTGCGCGGGCTCAGCGCTAAGCACACTTCACCACCAGCGCATCTCGAACAACTGACGGCACAGCATCTGAGCGAATCCTTGGTCTACGATAGCGCCTTACTGGCATGCGCCGAAATGCTTCACGGCGGTATCACCACTTGCAGTGATAGTTACTATTTCCCAGAAGCCAGTGCTAGGGCTGCCCTGCAATGTGGTATGCGCCTGCGACTTGGAGTCTTGGTGCAGGCCGCACATAGCGCCTACGCCAACGACAGCCAAGATTATCTGGCGCGTGGGATGCACTTACGTGACCAATTGCGTGACGAACCCTTGCTGTCGTTTGCGCTAGCACTACTCGCCCCCCAAGCGTTGTCAGCAGCAAGTTTGGCCGAGATTGCCACATACGCTCACGAACTCGATCTACCCATACAAGCGGTGTTGCACGAGACCCCGGAGGTTATCCAACACAGCCTTGATGCCCACGGCGAGCGTCCTTGGGCACGCTTAGCGGCGGCCGGTTTATGCGACCCCGGTCTAGTGACTATCCATGGGGTGCATCTGACTGAAGCTGAGATCTTCTCAATGGCCCGCTGTGGTGCCAGTGTGGTGTATTGCCCGAGTGCCAATCTGCTGTTACGCCGTGGCGATGCCCCTGTTGCGGCACTGCACAGCGCGGGTGTTCCAATCGCTCTCGGCAGCGACAGTGCTGCCTTTACCCAACACCTCGATTTGTGGCAAGAAATGCGCTTGGCCGCCCTTTTAAACGCAAGCACCACACCTAGTCTTGCCGCACAGCGCGCGCTCGAATCTGCCACACTCGGAGGTGCGCGCGCCCTAGGCCAAGAAGCGAATCTCGGGTCAATTCACGCGGGTAAGTATGCGGACCTTGTGGCCGTTGATTTGTCGGATAGCGGCTCAACACCTTGCTACGACCCGATCCATCAATTAATCTACGGTGGCGGGCGCGAGCGTGTCCGTGCCGTTTGGGTGAATGGCAGGCAGCCCCTAGCCAATGGCGCACTGATAGAGATCGATGAGCTCGCGATTCGAGCTCGCGCCAAACAATGGCAACACAAGGTTCAACCCTAACGATTCAATCTAAACAATTCAATTTAAACAATTCAATTTAAACAATTCAACCATTAAACTCCAGCACTACAAATGAGTAACCACCAATGAATACCTCCAGATTTACCTCTAAGGCTATATCGTTAAGGCAACATCATGATTGAGCAAACTTCCCCTCCCCCGCACAACACCACCAACGTCGACCTCGCCGAGCTGGATAAATTCAGCCAATTGGCGAGCCGCTGGTGGGACCCGCAAAGCGAATTTCGACCCCTGCACGAGATCAACCCACTACGCCTTAATTTCATTAATGGCATTGCAGGCTTAGCCGGCAAACAAGTGCTAGACGTCGGCTGTGGCGGTGGCATTCTCACCGAAGCCATGGCCAGTTGCGGCGCTAGCGTCACCGGCATCGACTTAGCCACTAAACCGCTTGAAGTCGCCAAGCTGCATCTGCTCGAATCTGGACTTACCGTGGATTACCAACAGATTGCAGTAGAGGCTATGGCTGAAGCACACCCTGCACAATTCGACGTGATCACCTGCATGGAAATGCTCGAGCACGTGCCAGACCCCGATTCAGTCGTGCGCGCCTGCGCCACGCTACTCAAGCCTGGTGGCCATGCTTTTTTTGCCACTTTAAACCGTAATCCCAAATCTTATCTCTACGCGATTATTGGCGCTGAATACATCTTAAAACTACTGCCCCGCGGCACCCACGACTACAAGCGATTTATCAAACCAGCAGAGTTAGCACACACCTGTCGGCATGCGGGTCTCGAGCTCAAACAAATCATCGGCATGAACTACAACCCGCTGACAAAAATCTATACGCTAAGTCCCGATACCGATGTCAACTATCTACTCCACACCCAAAAACTCAAATGAACCAAGGCGTAAAAGCAGTATTGTTTGACCTAGATGGCACGTTCGCTGATACCGCCCCCGACCTTGGGCGCACCATCAACCTCATGCGTGAGGCGCGCGGACTCACCCCCGTGCCCTTAAGTGATACCCGCAGCGTCACCTCTTTGGGTGCGCGCGGACTATTGCGCGTAGGATTTAACATCACCCCAGAGGCGACTGACTACGAAGCCTTACGTCAAGAATTCCTCGCACTCTATGCCGCCAATCTGTGCCATCTCAGCACCCTATTCCCTGGTATCGCTCCACTGGTCGACACCCTTGAGATGCAAGGCCAGCCTTGGGGGATTGTGACCAACAAAGCAGAAGAGTTAGCCCGCCCGCTGCTCACCCAGCTGGGCTATGCCCAGCGCGCTGCCTGTATTATCGGCGGCAACACCACACCCCACCTCAAACCACATCCCGAACCCCTACTCACTGCAGCCCGCCAAATCAATATCGCACCTCAACATTGTCTCTATGTCGGTGACGACCTGCGTGACATTCAAGCCGGTCGCGCCGCTGGTATGCGCACCGTAGGTGTGCGCTATGGATACCTTAACGGCAGCGATCCCGACTCCTGGGGCGCTGACTTTTTAGTCAATACGGCTGATGAAATTAGCGCCTTATTACAATAAACATAACATTAATAAATTAATAAAATCAATAAGTTAAATTAATTTATCTTTGTATCAAGTAGCCTGCCTAGCAATGGACTCAGTCTAAATAACAGTACAAATAACAGTACAAATTCAACCCCGGCTCATCCCTACTGATTATGGGTAAGCATTGAATAATTGGCGCGAGGCGAGTATCGTTGCGCCGCAACATAACCGTATCGCCTACCCAATGGCCCTATCATCACTATGTCTAATCACTCCAGCCATAAATCCTCTCTAGCTACCCTCACCCTTGGCGCGCTAGGCGTGGTATTCGGTGATATTGGTACCAGCCCACTGTATGCCTTTAAAGAGGCCTTTGCCGGCGCCCACCCGCTAGCCCTCACAGAAGCGCATGTGCTTGCAGTATTGTCGATGATGTTTTGGACCGTGACTTTAATCGTATCCCTCAAATACATCAGCATTGTTTTGCGCTTTGACAACCGTGGCGAAGGCGGAATTCTGGCGCTGCTGGCGTTCTCCACCAATCAACTACAAAAGCATCCGCGTCTCGCCTGGCTTGCTGCCACCTTAGCCGTTGCTGGCGCCTCTCTTTTTTATGGTGATGCAGTGATTACCCCCGCGATCTCTGTGCTCTCGGCAGTTGAAGGACTGTCTGTTGCTGCGCCAGGCCTGCAACCGTGGGTAGTGCCGCTCACCATCACCATCTTAATTATTTTGTTTTCTATTCAAAGCCGTGGCACTGGCAGTGTCGGCAAACTATTCGGACCAATCACCATCGTCTGGTTTATAGTGATGGCCGGTCTAGGTCTGAATAGCATTGCACAAACGCCCGTAGTCATTCAAGCCATTGACCCCCGCTATGCCATGCAATTTGCCCTACAAGCCCCTGGGCTCGCTTTTCTCACCTTGGGTGCGGTATTCCTCGCGGTCACTGGCGCTGAGGCCTTGTATGCCGACATGGGCCACTTTGGCCCCAAGCCAATACGTCTGGGGTGGTTTATTTTAGTGTTTCCGTGCTTGATGCTAAATTACCTAGGGCAAGGTGCCTTACTCCTACGCAACCCTGATGCCATTAAAAATCCCTTCTACTTGATGGCACCTACCGATTGGGTATTACCCTTAGTGGTGCTCGCTACTGCAGCAACCGTCATTGCCTCGCAAGCCACAATTACCGGCGCCTTCTCGGTGACTCAACAAGCATCACGCCTAGGCTACTTACCGCGTATCCCCGTGGAAGTCACCTCAGACGTAGAGCGAGGCCAAATTTACATCGGTCTCGTCAACTGGACTATGCTAATCATGGTGCTACTACTTGTCTTGGCGTTTCAAAGCTCAGAGGCACTAGCCGCCGCCTACGGCATTGCGGTCTCGCTCACCATGCTACTCGAGACCACGCTCATCACCTTAGTGGTGTTTAAACTACAACACCGCGCTCGTATGCTCCTCGCCGGTATATTGATTGCGATTGGCATCCTCGAACTATTGTTTGTGGCTTCGAACTCGACCAAGTTTCTTGATGGCGGATGGTTCCCGATTGCCTGCGGCACCTTACTGTTTACCATACTCACCACATGGAAACGCGCCCGCACTACGATTGATGCCGAGCACCATAGCCACCGTGTGCCCATGAGTACATTTCTAGAATCCCTACACCAACACGCGTTCCCCAATGTGCCTGGCACAGCCATCTTTCTCAATGGCGATAGTGGCGCAGCACCAGTGACTTTGCTACACAACCTCAAGCACAACAAAATTGCTCATCAACGGATGATTTTCCTAACCCTAGCCACGGACGACAGACCCTACGTCAGCACCGATGACCGCATTGATATTGAAACCCTGGCACACGGCGCCATCTACGCGATTACCCTACACTATGGTTTTCGAGAAGATCCCGACATCCCCAAAGCACTGCAACACTTACCCCACTATGGGCTAGCATTTAACATTGAAGACACCACATTCTTCCTCGGCAAAACTACCATAGCGCGCGCCAGCAAACCGGGGCCGCTCACTTGGCGTCGCGAATTATTTCGCTGGATGCAACGTAATAGCCCGAGCAGTGTTGAATATTTCAAACTACCCCCTGACCGAGTCGTTGAGCTAGGCACTCAAATATCACTTTAGAATCAGATTGTTGCAGCTAATTTGCCGCTTAGGTAGCAGGCCATACAATTGATTCGTCACAATCAGACACGCTATGCGATAATTTACCCATGGGGGCGACCCGGTTTCGACAGGGGTTGCAAAGCAGCGCAGGGCATACCGAGGACTGGCTACCTCGTAAATCCAACCGGAAATGCTTAAATGCAAACGATGAATCTTACGCTCTCGCAGCGTAAACCACTAGAAACCTAAGAACTTTCTAGCTCTACACCGTCTTGTCCCTGGGGCGGGCTGGCAACAGCAGTAGAGTCATATACAGGGAATCGCGTGATGTCGGGTTACTTGGCATGGCGTTAAACTAAGGTGACTCGTTTTGTCGCAGCGTGTGCGTCCGCGTCGGCAAGATTAAAGCCAAATGACACCACTAAGTATGTAGAACTGTCTGTAGAGTGCTTCTGGACGCGGGTTCGATTCCCGCCGCCTCCACCAATACCTTAAAAGCCAACCCTAACCGGTTGGCTTTTTTTTGCCTACTACCGCGTGTTTGCGCGGGTTCCTGCGGGTTCTTGCGGACTGCGGAGAGAGCTATTTCTGCCAGTAACCGGCGCGTTTTACTCTCCGTTTGCGTATTCTCTCTCCGACCCTCCCCACCCAGCGCAGGCCGAAGTCCGGAAGGCACACCCGTCAGATCTATATAAATCAAAGGGTTACGTGCGGACGAATCAATCGGTTTTTTTGTTGCTTTGGTAAGGTGAGGACTTTCAGGCACTGGAATTTGCTCGCAGGCCATTATTAATTCCCCCCTTGAGGTGATCACGAGTCTGCGCTAGAAATTAAAGGCCATTCTTCCGGTACCAGTGCAGGGGGCTTGGTCCAAGGCGACTCAACCAAAGTGTCTTGAAACCACTGGTCGCGAAGATTGGCGTGTTCAGTCACGATGAGCTGAAAGCCCGGGACATCATGCTGGGTGAACTTCAGCAACAGTTCGAACAATCGGCGCACCGCAGCTAGATCGGCGTCCGCTTCCGTTTTCAGGACAGATCCAGCAGCTTCTTGATAGACCTTCTCTGACGGAAAATAAACCTGGGTTGGCTGGTCGATGAGCAGAAATTGAGGGATCGGGCAGTTGTTCTTCGCGGCGAAGAGATGCAGAGCTAACAATACTGAGAGGTGATACGCCAGATGGTTTTCACCGCCACCTGTTCGACTCATTGGTACCGGACGATCCGGCCGATCAAAGACAACGGTGAGGTGGTTGAGATCGAGCCGCGCAGGGAAGGCGCTGAACTCCGCTTCGAAAGTCTGGATGTAACGTGACACCTGCGCCGAGATGTTGTTCAGGATAGAAATCAGTCTGTCGTGGCTGTCGTCGGCACCGACCTTTTTCTCCAAATCCTCTACCTTGAACTTCAAACGGCGCTGCTCTGACTCGCGCGAGGCAAGCTCAGCATTTGGGATGAGGTTTTCTAAAAACAAGCTAATGCGGCCAACGACCCGTGCCGCTGCATTGTTGCGCGTACCCATTTGCGCAATCACTTCATTTGCAGCGATCGCGGCAGAAAGCTCCGCTTCCTTACTCTTAATCGCGCCTACAACTTCCTGTACCTTGTCATCTTGTTCGGTCAGGTACGCCGCCAACTTGGGGCGTTGACCGGCCACAATGCGCATTTCTTCATCAAGTGTTGTCAGTTCGTTGAGGAGCACTTTCGCGATCGGCGTCTCCAGGGCCAGATTCGCTTCGCAGAATGGCCATTGCCATTCCCCCGTCTCAGTATTCTTGGGAAGAGCCTTGATAGAAGCGAGTCGATCTTTCTGCTCCAGCGCCTCGCTTTCAAAACCAACGGCCTGCTTTGAGAACTGGCGGGCAGCATCAATCCTAGACTGAACCTCGCGCCGGTCCTTGCGTAGTTGTCCGATCTCTTCTTCCAGCTGAGATATTCGGTGACCGTCGTCCTCGGGAGCCGAGACGGGCTTCCATTCCAAGGCAGTGCGCAAGGCATCGATCACGCCATCGGCTCCAGCCTGTTGGTTCTCCGGTCCAATGATGCCTACCGCCTTGGCCTCCGAAAGAAGACCGATGCCCTTCTGCTGGGACGTGTCAATGGCGTCGCGGGCTTGCTCAAGGAGCTTGGCGTTGAGCTTCAGTTCTCGCTGTGCAGCGCGCAGTTTTGCTTCCAGTTCGAAACGATCGCTGGAGGAAATCCCAAGCAATATCGGCAGCGTATCGCGGATCGTCTGTGGCTGAAACCCTTCATTCTGTCGATAGAAAAGTTGATCCTTGTTGGCCACAATACCTTGTTTCTGGAATAGGTAGTAGTACGTGTGTTTGATGTTTGCGTCATAGCTCTCTCGGCTGTGCTCGACAGCGACATCGGTTCGGTTTTCCGGAATTCCAAGCAACCGCGACAGTAGTGCAACCACTGCATCGTCATCAGTATTGATCACCAGATCTTTGAAGGCAGGGACAGCTAGTTGACTTCCCCTTCGCTGCATGGCGGTACTGCAACTCGTCCCGCCAGCAGTTGGCGTAGGCTTCCCGATCAACACCTGTTCTTTGGGAAACTGATAAATCACAGCGAACCACGCCACCTTGTCGCGAATGATGCCTTCCGGGACATTAAAGGTAGAACGCCCCATGCAGTATTCGACAATCTCAGACAGTGCTGATTTTCCGGTGGAGGAGCGGCCCGTGATGACGTTCAGGCCATCCACCTTGAACTGAAGATCCCGGCGCTGTCCATCGTGACTATAGATATGAATCGATTTGATCTTCATGGACGTATTCCAAAGGTCGTGTAAACCGTCACGCGGTCTGCTATGCGGGCAAATTCTTTTCCAACGATGCGTGCGACGCGCTGACATGAGACAGATTCATCAGTTCCCGTAACCGACTTTCGAACTTGGTTTGGCACGGTCTTTATCCTGCCATCCTGCGACACGATAAAACATCCCCGTTCCATTAGCACACCGAAAGCCTCAAGCGCAAATGGCAGCATGTCGCTGGTGCGGTCGGCGAAACCGACCAGCAACTGAGGGTTCATTTCGACGATCTTCAGCAGGTAGCGGCGGGAATTCTCCGCGATCACTTGACGAGCGTCTTTCTGTAAACACAGCGGCAGCACCAGCAGTGCCAGAGAGAACGGCATGCCATCCGGATTCTCTTCCTCATAGCCCTGCAATGCCCTGAAAAGCACAAGGCCACAGAAGGCGGGATTGAAAAGGTTTCTGACTTCGAACGGCCGTTGATCCCATCGTTTCATTCCGTTGCCCCCAAGACCTTACCGACACGATCAAGGAAGCGAGGGTGCCAGTAAACCCTTGGAAGCGGCCGACTGTTGGCAAGGATATGAAATCCGCCACGCACCACGTAGGGTTCGGTCACACGCTCCCTGATGCGAAGCATGCTGTTGTTGCTACTCTCTAGGTCCACCCAGCGATACAGCACTTTTCCTGCTTCCAAAAGAGCCTCGTCGGCGCTTTGCTCATCGAGTTCTTCGAACACCACGTCCCTGTATCGGCTCCATTCATCGACAAGACGGTCTTCGTACTCTTCCATTTCCCCCGAAATCAGGAGGCTCTCACGAGCCCAGGAAGAACGCTGCTCGAAAGCACGGTAGTAGTCCAAAATGGCGTTGCGTATGCGGTTAGATGCGATACCAATTTCTCGCAATTGCACAACAAAAAGTCGAGGATCATTGTCTGCGTCGATTTCTCTAGTTGGAAACTTACCTCTGAATGTGATTGGGAGGTTGTCTGATTTGTACTCCTCGGCGAACGCCGATAGCTTGTCGGAGATTTCATAGCCGAAGATTGCGTCATTACGCTTTCCGACCAATAGATTAACGATAGTGTCATTCCACCAGCCTTCGAGGCGCTCGAAGATGGCATCTCGGTTGTCGCGCCGGATGCTGCGCATGTGCTGGTCTTTAATAATTGAAGGAATATCCTCGATGCGAGGTCCACCATCAAAAATCACGATGCGAGAGAGAAAATCTTCTTTCTCGTCATCATTGAGTTTATGGAACTCCTCAGCGATTAGACCGATGAGTTTCGACTCGCTCTTGGCAAGGACATCGGCTGTAATCTTCGTCAGCGACACAACCTCGTCACCTCCTGCAGGCGGCTCAAACAGGAAGCGCCGCAAGAATGAGGTTTCCGCAACCACACCCGTCGAAAACAGAAAGAAGCGAAGGCTAGCTTCGCTACGTCCGTCACGGTTGTAACGCGAAAGCCAAATTCTTACCGACTTCCAGAAGTCTGTGGATAGATCCGACAGGCGATCACCGACTCTCTTGTGCTTGAGGGAAGCCAGAGTTTTGACACCATCCTTGTCGATGAAGTCAAGGTCATCGTCTTTTTCAATCAGGATCGACGTACTCTCCGGTAATTGCAAAAGCTTTAACAGACCGAAGCGAGGCTGAAAAATGTATCCCAAGCCTTGCTCGCCTGCTGCGTATTTATCGGTAGATGCCTTTTCCATATTCAAGTCTCTATGTCGATTTTGGACCGGTTTAACTGCCGAAAGCGCTGTCAAATCTGAAGTCTTGATTTAGGGCCTCGATTTGACCTGCAGCCACCAGAAATCGATAACTCGTATTTCTGTTATGGACTAACTTTTGGCATCGTAACAAAAATTGTTATAACTACGACTTACAACCATTGTTTCTCGTCGAAACTGAACTGATGTTAGTTTAGTGCCACGGGTAAAGAGAGTGTGGATATCTTATCATTGAAACATGGCTGGTTGATTATGGATGAGATTAGGAACTTTACTTTGAGGCGCAGGTGGTCGGTAACCCAGAGCGCTATGTGGTCTGACATGGTTGTA